>Ga0209605_1000019_pt1 | contig 273402 bp, 340 predicted proteins | sample AD_UKC035_MetaG_FD_184408 | JGI IMG/M metagenome (GOLD analysis project Ga0209605, IMG submission 184408) | Active sludge microbial communities of municipal wastewater-treating anaerobic digesters from USA - AD_UKC035_MetaG (SPAdes) (version 2) | ecosystem: Engineered > Bioreactor > Anaerobic...
ACGAAACTGCGATAGTGTATGCCAATCAAGTACACGCGCGAAGCTCTCACCAAGGTCGTAGCCTCCTCCACCAGCATCCTCCAGGTTCTCCGCAAGCTCGGTGTCAGACCAGCAGGCGGAAGCCACTCCTACATCACGGGCCTGATCAAGCGGCACGGTCTCGACACGGCCCACTTCACGGGTAAGGGTTCAAACCGAGGCACACACCATGTAGGGGGTCCAGACCGGATCCCCTGGCACGAGGTGCTCGTGCTAGATCGCCTCGGAGGTAGGAAGGAGGTCACGTCGCGTCTCCGGCGCGCAATGGTCGAGGCGGGCATCCCCTACGTCTGCAAGCTGTGCGGCAACCCGCCCGAGTGGTGCGGTAGACCACTCACCTTACAGATCGACCACATGAACGGAGACTTCCTCGACAACCGGAGAGAGAACCTCCGGTTCACCTGTCCAAACTGTCACTCCCAGACGGACAACTGGGGTAGTAAGAATCGTTATGCTCGGGTGGTGTAATGGCAGCCACGTTAGCTTGAGGTGCTAATGGTCGAAAGACCGTGCGGGTTCGACTCCCGCCCCGAGTACTCACAGTCCTTCCTGCGCAGATGCTGGAACCTTGGTAGACAACACGGCCTCAGAAACCGTGGCCCTTCGGGGCGTGGGGGTTCGACTCCCCCTCTGCGCACTCCTGCTCGTGTGGTGGAATGGCAGACACACCAGACTTAGGATCTGGCGGCCTTCGGGCCGTGAGGGTTCGACTCCCTCCACGAGTACTCTGGTCGACGAGCTACAAGCGGGAACGGCGCCTGACACCCGACGCTCGTCGACCGGTTCATGCCCAGGTGGTGGAACTTTGGTAGACACACCGGCTCGAGATGCCGGCGCTCGCGAGGGCGTGCAGGTTCGACTCCTGTCCTGGGTACCGAGGTACGAAGTATGGATCACTTATGTCGCCCACGAGCAGACCTGAGCTCGGGTGGCGGAACTAGGCAGACGCGCCGTCCTTAAAACTCGGTGCCCACGTGGCGTAGGGGTTCGATTCCCCTCCCGAGCACACCTCTTCATCTCTCGCTCTTCCAGCGCTCAACATACGCCCAGGTGGCGGAACTTCGGCAGACGCGCTCGCCTCAAAACCGAGTGTCTACGTGACGTGTGGGTTCGACTCCCTCCCTGGGCACTTTAACGGTAGACATACCGTATCAACACATCATAGACTCTACCTAATGGGACGACGACGGTTATGGACCGACGAGCAATTCGTCTCAGCAGCTCGCTCCGGCCACTCCGTGGCCTCTGTCCTACGTACTTTAGGTTTACGTCCCACAGGGGCCAACTACGAAACAGTACATAAATACCTACATAAATTAGGTTGTGATGTAGCTCATTGGACAGGGCAAGCTCATCTTCGCGGTAAGACCCACTCATGGAAAGCCAAGGAGCCCCTCGACACGATACTCGTAGACGGAAGATATGTTAATACATCTCACATTAAGAAGAGGATGGTTCGAGAGGGTATTCTCGACGAGAAATGTTACGAGTGTGGACTGACAGAATGGAGAGGAAAAGCGATCGCACTTCATCTCGAACACAAGAATGGAAAGAAGGACGACAATCGACGGGAGAATTTATGTTTATTGTGCCCTAACTGCCATTCTCAAACATCTACATACTGTGGACTAAACAAGAAGAACCTGAAAGGAGGCCCTCGATGTCGGAGACACTTGTGTTAAGCCCCAGCTACGAGTACGTCGGGAGGGTCTCCTGGGACCGCGCCATCACGCTACTCTTCCTGGGGAAGGTCGAGGTACTGGAGGAGTACGAGGATCGGGACATTCGCTCGGTGACCTTCAGCATCAAGATGCCGTCGGTGATTCGCTTCCTCCAGGCGATCCGCGGGAAGAGGCGCGCGGTGAAGTTCTCGCGAGAGAACATCTACGCCCGTGACCAGGGCCGGTGCCAGTACTGCTGGCGGAAGGTCACGCGGGACGAGTTCACCTACGACCACGTCAACCCGCGGGCCGCAGGTGGCAAGACCACCTGGGAGAACGTCGTGGCCTCGTGCATGCAGTGCAACCAGGACAAGAAGAACCGCACGCCGGCCGAGGCCGGGATGCGGCTCCGTACGACCCCAGTGCGGCCCAAGCGGCTGCCTGATGTCCGCATCACCCTCGTGTGGCGCAAGGGCATGCCGGAGTCGTGGAAGTCGTGGGTGCGCGACTTCATCTACTGGAACGGCGAGCTCGACAACGACGAGGGGGATGCCCTCGCGGGCGTCTAGTCCCGCAGGACCAGCAGGTCGAACTGCATGAGGGCCTCCCCTTCATGCAGTTCGACTTCCGTGTAGTTGCCCTCCCGCTCATACCATCCAGATTGTGGGGCGTCCTGCCCCCTTGCGCGGAACGCCGCGTCGATCACCAGACATAAACTCCGGTACTGCTGGTAGCTCTGTGGGGTGTGCTTGACGCGCACGTCGACGACGTGTCCGTACAGGTCGTTCTGTCGCGCGACGACGGAGGTGACCTCCAGGCCCTTGGAGGAGGCTTCCGACCGAATGAGGTGCTCAAGATCCGCAGCGGTAAACAGGTTCTTCATGCCTGGTAGTAGATGCGGGCCGTCACTACGGAGCTGACTTAGGAGAGCACGGAGATGCGGTCGAGTACGCGCTTCTCGTCTCCGAGCTTGACGACCTCGAAGTTGGCCTCCCCGCACCCTGTCATGGCGTCCGCGACCGACCCGAGGAAGCTGGGGAACACGAACGTGTCCCATCCCCCCAGGGCGAGGCCCGCCTCAAGTCCGACCTGAGTGATGCAGCCCTCGTCGATCCACACGAGGTTGACGCCGCGCCCCCAGTCGAACGAGTAAGCGCCCAGGAGCAGGAGGTCAACGCCCGACATCCCCTCAGGGATCGGGCTGCCACACGCCTTGAGGACGTCGGTCCAGCGGACCCCGCGCACCGTGGGGACGCGACCGGACAGGGCCGCCTGGCGGGCGCAGGCCGTCACCGTGGACTCGAAGTCCGCCTCCGAGCACAGCAGGCCGATGCGCTTCTCCTTGCGGATCGCGCTGCGCACAGATACCTGCGACCGGCGCGAGCACGCGTTCGGCGACACCCAGCCGCCGGCCGCGACCGCGCCACGGACGGCCGACCCGGAAACCCGGAGGGCCGAATGGCTGCCCTCAGGCTCCACGATCACCCACCGGTCTACGAGCCAGGAGAACCCGGTCGTCTCGGTGCGGTACCGCTCCTGCTCCCGCCACTCCTCACCGGGGCGAGCCGCCCGAACGACGACGTCACAGCGGTTCCGTACGAGCTCGTGAAGGACCCGCTGACCCTTCGCGTCGGGTGGGCGCGTCACCTTGACGGGGAGTCCCGACCCCAGGAGGCAGAAGCCGGCGAGGTCACAGCGCTGCTGCTCGGTGAGCGCGTAGGGGCGCGTGGGGTCGGTCATGATGGACAGCACGACCTCCTCAGCGATGTCGGAGGCTGCACGCACGAGCGCCTCGTGCCCGCGGGTGAAGGGGTCGCAGGAGGCGAACACGAGGGCCCGCTTGTAGTTCTTGGGGGCCGTCTTGGTGGAAAGGTCGGTCGTCATGGAGCACCTACTCGGGAAGGGTGGAGAGCCACTGGTGGAGGGCGGGGCCGCCTTGGTGCAGGCCGGAGAAGACCCAGACCATGAGCCCGACGAGCAGCGCCCGCAGGGGCTCGACGCCCGCGAAGCTCGCGGCGGCGCTGGCAGACCCGAGGATGAGGCCCTCGCGCAAGATGAGTGCAAGGCCCCTCACGGCTTCGTCTTGACCGTCAGGACGGTCCCGTCGCGGAATCGCAGCGCCTCACGAGTCGATGGGCGCTTGAAGACCTTCTCGCGGATCTCATGGATCGTCTTGCGCACCAGGGCGGCCGAGTGCGGCCGAACCGTGGGGTCCGCGCAGAGGAGGTGCGCGATGAGGTCCCGCAGGGGTTCGCAGGTGTCAGACGGAACGACCCCCGTGCAAGGGTCCCCGCCGAGCATCGCGATCATCACCTTTCCTGCGGACCAGAGATCGGACTCGCCGATCGGTGGCATGCGGGATAGGATCTCTGGCGCGATGTAGCCAGGCGACCCACCCTTCCCCACGCTGTCCCGCTTGGACCCAGCGACCGACACGGTGAAGTCGGTGAGTACCGCCCCGTGTTGTGGGACGTCGACGATGAGGTTGTCGGGCTTGACGTCCCCGTGGAAGACTCCGCACTTGTGCAGGTGACCTAGCGCCTCAAGCAGGCGATCCGCGACCCACAGGGTGTGCTCGTCATCTAGCGGCCGGCGCGCGACGAACGCGGTACGGTCGGCGTTCGGCTGAACGTCGAGGATCTTCCCGAGCGTCTGGCCTGGAGCCCAGGTGAGCACCATGAAGGGGAACCCTTCGCGGTCGACGACGTAGTCGTGCAGCGCGGGGATCGTGTAGTGGTGAGGGATGCGGGACAGGAGGCTAGCCTCCTGCAAGAAGAGCGTAGCTTCGTCTCCGTCCTTCCACTTGGACTGCTTGACCGCCACCCGGTGGCCCAGGTGTATGTGTCGCGCCTCGTAGACGCAGCCGAACGAACCCTCTCCGACGAGTTTCTTGAGGGCGTAGCTCCCCACCTGGAGGTTTGAACTTGCTGGCATGCTCACAGCACGAGCAGCCGCGCGCCCCAGGAGCTGACGGTTACAGGTCGCGCGACCTGTAACCGAGCAGGTGCAGCCCCATCACGATGCTGGCCGCCACACCCCACATCAGGGCGATCGACCCTCCTACCGACAGGTCGAAGCGCACGACGGTCGCTAGGATCCCCATCCATACGGGGATCCCTAACACCTCAGGCCAGTAGTCCGAGGGGTCCACCAGGCCCGCCAGGACCTGCAAGGGTCCTAGCAGGACACGGAGAAGCAAGCGGAACCACAGGACCGCAGAGATGACGCGGCCCACGGGGGCGCGCGAAGGCCCCCTACAGGGGAAACAGGAGATGAGAGGAGACACGGCGAAACTCGCAGAGGCAGGACGTGATGCGCAGGCGATGCTGGAGGGCGTTACGTCGGTTGTCGGGTACTACGCTCGATGAGATCGAGGAGACTTCAAAGGTCCCTTTCCCTCTGGGAACCTCTTGTTAGTTGCGAGCGGGAGGATTTGAACCTCCGACCTTCTGGGTATGAGCCAGACGAGCTACCGCTGCTCCACGCCGCAATGAGTATGATGCAGGATCGTGGTCACTTTGTCAAGCGGAGCTGAGAAAATGCGTCGCACCCGCCAGTTGATAGAACCCCTTGAGCGCCGTCCGGGCTACTGTACGTGGTGCAAGAAGCCCGTACCGCCGAGGAGACGCACCTGGTGTTCGACCGCTTGCGTGTACGAGTACCGGATCCGAGCGGATCCTCGCTTCATGCGCCGGGAGCTTCGCAAGCGAGACAAGGAGGTCTGCCAGGCGTGCGGGTTCGACTGCCGATGGCTGGCCAGCTTCCTCCGCAGGCTCGGCACGCTGGAGGTACAGGTCCACACGGAGGAGACCGCCCAGATGCTCCGCTGGACGCGCCTTCCCCCACCATCTCCCCGGCTGCCGTTCGGTCGCGAGATGACCCCGCAGATGGCCGCGTGGATAGAGGAGACGGAGCGCCTGCGTCCGCGCTGGGGGCCCGTCAATCACCGCACCACGACGGACGGGCGCATCGTCGCTCTCGACAAGAAGGAGCGGCCCTACCGAGACTGGCGCGACTGGTGGGGCTGCGAGGTGATGGGGCTCACGCGCGCGGACGCACGCAGGCGGACCTACTGGGAGGCCGACCACGTGGTGACGGTCGCCGAGGGAGGCGGGGATCTCGGGCTGGCCAATCTTCAGACCTTGTGTCTTTGGTGCCATCGCAAAAAATCTACGTCAGATTGTCGACGGATAAAGACTAAGAAACAGGTTGATAGTTAAAGATGACATCGGTAGATTACACTGATGTCGCAAGCTCCCTGGTGGATCATCTACTTCGTGCGGTCTGGACCTCCAGGAGGTCCGATCAAGATCGGAGTCACCGTCGACCTCCTGAAGAGGATAAAGCTGCTTCAGACGGGCAACCCAGAGAAGCTCGTGCTGTTGCGGGCCATCACAGGCGACGCTCTACTAGAGAGAGAACTACACGCTAGATTCAAACACATAAGAATACACGGGGAATGGTTTAAGCCTACTGATGAACTATTGTCCTTCATTGATCAAATCTCTGACGCTTGGGCGAACGACTTCAATGAATCATTAAAACGACCCTGCACTTGCGGCAGAAATCAGTACACGGTATCTCAGCTTCCTAACGAGGCGTTCGTCGCGTTGTGTCGTCGTTGTCTCATGCGTCAGAACGGGCACATGAACACGTTCCTCACTCGGTGCGCCCACCGAGAACGCCCCTATGTTCCCCCGAAGCCCTGTTCACATTGTGCGGTACCCTCGAAGCCTTTGCGTAAGGGCAGGTGTCATACGTGCCACGAATACTACCGTAGGCACGGAGTGGATCGAGACTTATCTCTACCGCGTAAGAAGATATGCGCTAACTGCAACAAAGAATGCGAACGATTATCTAGGAGTAGGTGCAGGATCTGCTACTCGTACTGGTATCAGTATGGCGTTGAGCGAGGACCCGACGACAACATCCACGCAAACAAGGGACCTGAAACCATAAGACGATACACGAGGAGACGTCTTGTGGACATCATACCAAGTGATACTTCTCACAGCTCCGGTCCTCCGTCCGTCTCCGACCCACCCGCATGCCTCACATCCTCTCTGAGCGTCCCCAACGAGGAACCCTCGACGTAGACTACGGGTTCGTTCACGACCGCGAGGGTCGCCCCACGTGGCTCGCGGTCGGCAACGCCTGCTCGCGCAACTCACGGCGCTGGTCCGCCGTGGTGACCCTGTGTGGACAGGCGGAGCTCGACAACTCCCGCGCCAACTACATCGAGGTGTGCCCGCCCCCGACCCTGATGGTCCCGCTCGACGAGATGGAGGGAGGGTCGTCGCGGCACCTCCCCATCATCCTCGCGTTCGTGCAGCACTACGTGCGCGGGGATCGCCCCCAGGTGCTCGTCCACTGCGACGCAGGGATCAAGCGAGGCCCTGCGATCGCGATCTTCCTCCTTACGGCGCACGGGTGGGAGGAGCGAGACGCAATCGAGGGGGTCCAACGCGCACGCCCCGTAGCCAGCCCCTCTCCAGCCCTCCTGAGCGAGGGTCGGGACTACCTAGAAGAGATCCTCTGCCCGTAGTTCAGCTCCGGTTAGCTCGGTCCAATCGACTATCCGGCATGAGCAAGACCTCCAAACCGGCCCGCAAGGGCAACATGAACCTCGGGTACGACGAGAACGACCCCTCTACCTGGCCGCACGACGTGCGCCTGTTCCACGAGCTTCGCTCGATGCCCGCCGATATGCTTGTGGCGATCGTCCACGGGGACGTCAAGGTGGACGATGTGGCACGCAAGATCCTCGCGGACTGTGGGCTGGACGACCAAGGCAAGTGGGTAGGTCCCGACAAGGCGGCCAAGATCCACAAGGTGACACTGTGAACCCGCTCTACGTGAACTACTGGTGCGGGTGCGACCCGCGCACCCAGACGCTTTGTCCCGAGGGGAAGCGATACGCGACCTCAACCAAGAGAGGCGTCGGCAAGGACGTGCAGCACAACTCGTGGTTGCTTGACGTCCACACTAGGGTTGCCGAGGTGTGTCTCGGTCTACGGGAGATCGAGTCCTTCCAGGACGTCCCTCAGATGCCGGCCAACCAGTACGAGATCGACGTCGAGTGGCCATACCTGGAGGAGACGGTCCAGAAGCACATCCGAGAGGACGGCCTAGACCTCCTACCTCGCTTCCAGCGAGGTCATGTGTGGTCGGAGGACCAGCAGCGGGCCTACGTGGCCAACATGCTGCACGGATGCGAGGTCGCTCGGACGATCATCTTCAACCACAGTCAGTGGGACGATCTTCCCCAGAACCCCCCGAAGGGAACGATGGTGATCGTTGACGGTCTCCAGCGACTAGAGGCCGTGCGGAAGTTCATGCGCGGCGACCTACTGGTGTTCGGTAAACGATACTGCGAGTTCAAGGGCGCACTGCGCATGCAGTATGGGCGGTTCAAGATCCGCATCACCAAGCTGCCTACCGAGGCGGCGGTCATCCGGTTCTACCTGGCCCTCAACGCGGGGGGTACACCTCACACCGAGGAGGAGATCATGCGAGTTCGTAGCCTCCTCCAGGAGGTGCAGTGATGGCGGGCGGGCCCCTCATGACGGAGCACGACCGCGAGGTGCGACGTCGCGCCATCGAGGAGGCGATCGCGGTCCTAGAACTCAACTCCCCGTTCCCCGACGCAGAAGGTCGCAGCATGATGGTGCGCACGCTTCACGACCGAACCATCGGGGAGCTCCGTAAGCTCCAGCAGGTGGCGTCGGTCGAGGAGTACATCGCTCTACCAAGCGCGGGGGACTACCGGCGCGGGTAGGTCACGCATGCACCAACTCCTGACCCCCCTCCTCGTCGCGGTTCCCGCATCCCTCGTGCTCGTGTACGCGATCCTCGCGTACGTCAACCACCGCGGCCTCACCCTCCTGGCCCGTGGGGTCGAGAGCGTTCGGTTCCCCGTACTGCGCGAGCTCCTCGACGAGGAGGTCAGGCGGGTCCGGCGCGAGGCCCTCCTGCACCCGCTACGCACCGCGTCGCGCATCAGCGACTGGCACAGGCTAGGCGTCGAGTTCTACTTCGAGTCCCTGGCGAACCGCGGGGGCCTGGAGTTCGAGGACCCCATCAACGGGACGTCTAGGGACATCTGGCTCCTGGACGCCATCGAGGCGCACAACCTCCAGTGGATCTGGCCCCAGCATCGGCCTCGGATCACCAACGCTGCCCCAGCGTCTCCGCGGGGCCGTACCGATAGGTCGCGACGAGCTGCGTGACGTAGGGGTGAGCCCGCTGGGCGGCGAAGTCGCAGAATGTGCTGAGCACCCCCCGGTCGTCGGGGGTCTTCTCTATCGCGTGGAGCAGCGCGCGTGCGTCCGTCCCGCAGACCATCACGGGGAGCCCCCTGTCCAGCGGACCCTGGGCGTTCACCTCCCATCCCGTTGGGGGCTTCCAGGTCGCACTCCACAGGACGAACCGACTCCCCTTGTTCTCTCCGGCTCGCCCGCAGTGAACAACGTGTGTCACGCATGTTGGTGGTGGAGCCGCACGCAGCTTGCGCAGCAGCAGGGTCGAGCGGACGCGCGGCACTCCGTATGCTCTCCAGGAGGCTTCCGCGTCCTCACAGACCGCCATGAACGGGGTCCAGCCCACCCCCACCGAACAGCACCCCACGAGGTCCGGTCCGTAGGGGCTCGCGTAGGCCAGCGGCTTGACCTCGTCGGCTACCGCGAGGTAGCTCGCCGATGGCCCGCTTTCATCTCCTCCGAACCAGGCGACGATTGCGCTCACCGGAACCTCACCACGAGCGGACCCTCCTACAGGAGCGTGACATACCAAGCCATAACCGACGGACTACAGGAGCGAGCTGTCCAGGGCGCGCAGGGCCTCCACGTTGGTCCGGTTGATGTACCAGGCCGGCGGCCGGCGCGCGAGCACATCCAGCAGGATGTCCTCCGCGCGCACCCGGTCGCGCGTTATGCGGTACCCGCAGTAGGCCGTCGGGCTGCGGTTGGCCCCCTGGAGGCAGTGGAACAGCACGGGTCCGCGCGTGCGGTGCTGGTCCACGAACGCCCACGCGGGCACGCACTTGGTGAGCAGCCCCTCCCCCTGGTCCTCGTGCTCCACGTGGAACATCGGGACCGACGGCATCGCGACCCGCGCGCCCACATAGCGCGCGTCCGCCTCCGAGAGGATCGAGACGACCGCCACGAAGCGCGGGTCCACCCGCGCCTCTACGGACCCCACGAAGAAGCCTGGGGCCACCTCGTGACAGGCGGGCTTGTTTGGTTGCTGGGCCGGACAGTGCGTGCGGTGGGACATCGAGAGCTTGAGCCCAAACTTGCAGTGCGGGCACACCGTGGGGGGGTAGTAGAAGGGTTCGGGTCCCTTGTCCGTGTTGGTGAGGGTCATGGTAGGGCGTATACCCGCGTCGGCGGATTCGAGCTGAAGTCAGCTCTGATCACCGTCGGTGAGGCGACTTCACACTATGACGAACAACGGCTTCACGAAGGGCACCAAGGTGCTGAGCAGGGACGGCAAGCAGGAGGGGGCGCTTACAGGGGGTCGGCGCCGCTGCCAGCTCGCCGGGTGCAACGGGATCCGAGTCGTGGTGCGGTGGGCGGACAACAAGGTGACATACCCCTGCACGAAGGGTCTGGAACCGCACGGCGAGGCCCTTCGGATCGCATAGTGATCAGCTCCGGTATTTGGATCTCTGGCGACAGGACCCCATGACCCTATACCACGTCATCCCGATCAAGAACTTCGCACGCGGCTACGACAAGTACGCGAGGAGCTATCGCAAGGCCCTCATCCCAGAGAGCCGCTACCCCGACGAGTTCTACCTCGTGCGCGAGGACGAGGTCCCGCAGGCGGTCGAGAAGGCCCGCACGCTATGCCAGCGGGTCGGGGGGTCTGTGCAGGGGGACGTCCTCGTGCTGGAGACGCAGGTCGACGAGTCGGCCACCCTACCCCACCCGCGCGGCGGGTTCGGCGTCGTGTACCCTCGTGGCGAGATCACGCTATCCTGCGTGCGCCGCACGACCTTGGACGGCCGTCGGGGCGAGGTCATCTCGGTGGAGGACGCGACTGCCTGGTCGCTTGCGGAGCACGACCTCCAGCCCTACGAGGCCCTGCGTCCACGGTCGATATCCTTCCTGCCGATCGCGCGCGGCTGCCAGGCATCGTGCAGCTTCTGCTTCTCGGAGGCGAGCGCCTCTGCCGACCAGCGACAGGCCCAGCCCGACTGGGCCCTATGGAATCGCTGGGCCGTCGAGGCGAAGATCGTTGGGGCCGAGCGGGCGGTCATTACAGGTGGTGGTGAGCCGACTCTCATGCGAGACGAGGACCTCCCGCGCCTGATCCGTATGTGTCGTCAACACTTCGACAAGGTCGTTCTCATCACCAACGGGTTCGCGCTGACTCAGCAGTCTCCGTCGTGGGCCATCGCCAAGCTCGGGGCACTCTACGGGGCGGGCCTGTCAGTCCTTTCGGTCTCGCGCCACCACATGAGCGAGGACCGCAACACCGACATCATGCTCCTGCGGACGCTGACGCCAGACCTGCTGCGCCTCGTCGTCGACCGTCGGCCCTTCTTCAAGGATCTGCGGGTGCGCCTTGTGTGCGTGCTCCAGAAGGGCGGGATCGAGACGATCGGCGATGTGGAGAGCTACGTGACCTGGGCGGCCAACCACGGTGCGGACGAGGTGTGCTTCAAGGAGCTCTACGTCTCCACGAGTCGCGAGTCCGTCTACCACTCGCGCAAAGCCAACCAGTGGAGCGCCGACCACCAGGTGCCCCTGTCTGTCGTGACCGACTGGGCGTGTGCGCTTGGCCTCCAGGCCGAGTCCCGCCTCCCCTGGGGTGCTCCCGTCTTCGCGCTCCAGCGGAACGGGCGACCCATGCGAGTCGCCGCCTACACAGAGCCCTCGCTCTACTGGGAACGCACGAGCGGCATCGCCCGAAGCTGGAACGTCATGGCCGACGGTACCTGCCTCGCCTCGCTGGAGGACTGCGCGAGCAGGCTCGACCCTCCTGGCATCCTGGCATCCCCAGAGGTGACGTCGTGACGTCCACCGAGTTCGTCGAGCGGAGTCGGTCCCTCCACCTGGACTTCAAGAGCTTCCTCGCCTGGAAGCAGGAGGCGATGACGCTCTTCCCCGAGGCGCGGGACTTCAGCGAGACGCGCATCGCGCGCACCTTCGCGAATCTGGCCCCCAAACCGTCCACGGAGAGCCGGGCAATCCACCGGTGCGACCTCTCCCGCCTGTGGCTGGAGGTCCGCCAACTCCCCGCCGAGATCGGAGTGCGAGCTCGTGTCTGTGCGGGAGTGCGGGCGGCCCTCCACGGCCTATTCGCTGGGTTCTCCCAGCAGCGGTCGCGGATCGCGATCCCCTCGGACGTCTATCCAGTCTACGAGGAGATCGCCCAGCGGATGGGCCTCGGGAGGTTCCACTTCCCTACCTTCCCCGAGCTCGAACTCCCGCGCCTGCTCGCGACCTGTTCGGGAAGCCACATCACGCACGTGCTGCTCCCCTACCCGCTCAAGCTTCACGGGCGCGCGTGGACCGACGAGGAAGTCGATACGGCAATCTCGTGGCTTCGAGAGAACTCGATGCGACGACTCCTGCTCGATGGGGTCTACTCGTTCGGCACGACCCTGGCCGATCATCGACTGCTCGCGCTACTCGACACCGACCAGGTCATCTACCTCGACTCCCTCTCGAAGGGGTGGTTGCACGAGTGGGTCATGGGTGTCACGATCCTCCCCGAGCAGGACCTCTACGCGCTGGCCCCCTGTCTCATGCCTCCCGTCGAAGTGGGACAACCAAGCGTGGCCCATTCCCTCCTCACGGAGTTCGCAAACTTTCCCCAGAAGCTCCGGGTTCACCTCGAAGCACATCGACACGCTACCGAGATGAACTTCTCTGACTGGGGGGTCCAGTCGACGGCCGAGCGGGGCTACCTCCTGCCCGTCCAGCGGAACCACCTTGACCTGCTCGTCGACAAGAACGTCGTCGCGCTGCCGGCGAGCGTCTTCGGATCAAACCGTGCCGGCTGGTCGATCGTGAGTGCCCTCTAGGCTGCGGGTCTACGCCTGACGAACCCCATGCGCCAAGAGCTTAGCTACGACTCGCGCCTGGACGGCCTCTCGCAAGCTCTCCTCTACTGCTTGTCTCGAACAGGAGGGTCTGCGCCACTCCGTCGTGGGGATTCCACGAGGATTGCCGACCAGGGTCTTGACCACCCGACCGACCCCGCTGATCTCTCGCTCGTAGTCGATCTCGCTCACCGGTGTGACGGATTTCCCGAGGACTTTAGGCACGTGGGCGACGCACACCACGGGTGTGCCGGCGGCGAGCACGAAGTCCCGCACCTTGTGAGAGACCTCCCCGTAGACGCCAGGGCGCTGGAACAGCGTGCGAAGCTGGCGGATTGCGTGCCCCTTACCCTCGGCGCTTCCGTCACTGCCCCCCAGGCCCATCTTGATCCCAAAGGGCGTCGTCTTCATGAGGTAGAACCCGATGGGACGGTTCTCCTTTCCCTTCGCGATCACCCAGACGTCGTAGTCCTGAAGTAGCTCCTCGGGGGAGGAGACTTTGACCCCGATCTCCTTGTAGGTCGCGTGGAGCATACTCCAGACGACGGCGAGGTGTTCGCGGCGGGCCGCGCCGCGAACCTCGATCTCCGCCACCGCACGCCGCCGCATCACCGTTTGTCTGCGGCCGTCTGGAACGCGCGGACCTTCTTGAGCAGCGGGGTCAACGCGCCTGGTGGGTTCGTGCTCGCCAGGGTGGTCACAGCGTTGTTCAGGTGCTCCCGAATCTCCTTCTCGATCTCCTCGGAGGCCCAGGGGAGCTTGTCGATCTCGGCGCGCTTCTTGATGGCTTCCAGTAGCTCGTCGGAGGCTCGCCTGCTGGCAAGCGAGATCCCGATCGCCTCGCGTGCCAGTGGACCCCCGTTGGTTACCCACCAGGTCGCGGGAGGAAGGCCCGTCTCCACGGTGGAGCTCGCCCTGAGATGTGCCCGCACGGGCTTGCCGCGCGCCTCGGGGTTGTACATCCAGACGGCGAGTGCCGTCACCGGCATGACTCGGTGCCACCCGTCGCGGTAGAAGCCGGGCCTGTCGTACTGGCGCTTGTAGGCGGCGATCGCCTGGGCGGGATCGTCGAACCCCACCATCACCTTGTCCTCGTCGTACTTTCCCGTGTCGGGGTCAGCCTGATGGATGACGGTCGCGATCGGAGACAGAGCGTTTGGCCCCACGTAGACGTCGAGCGGGTCTCCGTCTGAGCCCAGGGAGCCCCGAAACTCACCGTAGGGGTAGTGCATGTAGGTGCGCCATCCCTTGCCCTCACGGTAGCTGCCCGCGACGTTCTCGACGTCGATGACGAGTCCCTGGAAGTTGACGCACCCCTGGAAGGGAAACTCGTCGCGCGGCGGCGCGGAGGGGCTTGGGGGACCCACCCGCACCCGGGCAAACCGGTAGGGGACCATGAAGAACCGGCCGTCCCCGGCCGAGGCGTCCGCAACCCGGGCACGCGCTTCGCGGTCGATGGGGTCGCGCAGCCGAGAGGCCGCGCGCTCGACGTTCTCCTCGGGGATCTCGATGCCGCGGTCCTGCGCGGTGATGCCATCGTCATCTGGGTACAGGTAGGGGTGGGTACCCAGTGACCGGACCCAGCTCCCGTAGGGGACGATGCGGTTCTCCTGGTCCTTTACGGGTTCTGCACGCAGGATGAGCCCCCGCTCGTCTGCCTCAAGGGCAGACAGGGGGATCCAGATGGACCCTCCGTGACGGGCGGCCACAGCTGCCCCGCGCGCGATGAACTTCGCGCGGGCGCGAGCGGGGTCGGACGCCTTCTTGCCCTTCATCTTCTGAAAGATGCCCGTCACGTAGGCCCAGTCCTCCGCGTGCCCTTCCTCCTCGGCTCGCTGCTTGGCCTTGTCCCAGAGGTGCTCATCGCGTTGCGTCTTCACCAGGTTCGAGGGCATCCCTTACTCCGTACGTGTTCGCCTATCATAGGCGGTCACATAGGGCGGTTGAGCTAGAACCCTGGTCGCATCGCGACCCAACCAGGACCTGAGGATCAAGGTCGAGTCCTGATCGTGTTAGATGCGACCTGGAGGACCTCATGGCCGATGCCTTTCAAACGACCCTTACCCTGACGCGACAGCCGGACGGGCTCTACGCGCTCCACGCGCTCACCACGACACCAGACAGCTGCCGCATCGTGGACCCCGCAAGGCTGGGCGCGGTGTACGGGCAGCCCGTGCCGAGCGACGCCGTGGCCGTCATCCTGCCAACGCGCCGCGACCAGAACTGCACGAACAGCAACCCAGGAACCATCCAGCACCGCCTTGTCAACCTGCGGCTGCCCCCAGGCAAGACCAAGGTGGTGGCCTTCCTAGTCATCAACCCAGGTTCGACGCTCCTCACGACCGCCCTGGTGCAAGCGGGGGGAGGGGCCCCAACTCCAAACCCCGTGCCCACGCCTGTGCCCACGCCTGTGCCCACGCCTGTGCCCACGCCCCGACCGCGCGTCTCTCTGCCCTTTAACACCCCACCATGGGTCGTTGGAGGTTCGAGGACGGGAGGTCGAGTCCACCTCCCGTTCGAGATTCCGCCCTGGGTCGTGCTGTTCAGCTAGACCCGTAGGGACCCAAAGGCTTCAACCCGCCCGTCGGAGTTGAGGTGAACCTCGACTTCGCGGATCTCGTTGTCTCCGCTCGCGTTGATCAGCGGGATTCCCGGTTCACAGTAGTCTGTGTCGGCAGTGAGGTCGTAGCTGCGGTGGACGTGGCCGCACAGGTGTGCGACCACGTTTGGTCGCCAGAGCTGGCGACCGGCGTGGCGCTCGTCCCACCCCATGAAGGTGTTCTTTCGATCGTAGCGCTCCGAGCTCCCGTACAGCACCATCTCGGGCACCGGAACCGTATGGGTCACGAGGATCGTGGGGGACTTGTCGTCCTCCTCCAGGTGGCGGAGGAGGGTGCGTCGACACTCCGCGTGGAGCGCGCCGGGGTGCACTCCGACACCAACCTGCGCCCACCTGCGGGCCTCGTTGTCCATGTGGTCATGGGCGGTCTGCCCGCGCGACTGGTCCGTTGCGTGGAACAGGGTCCCATCGAACCCCGCGAAGTTTCCCACGAACCGGACCCCCTTGACCGTGAAGGGAGCCTTGTCAAGCAGGTTCGCTCCCACCTTGGAGCATGCGGCTGTCATGTGGTTCACAGCGTCCTGCATGAGGACGGGTTCGTTGGAGAAGACCGCGTCGAGGTCGTTGTTCCCCGCGACAAGCATGATGTGCTCGACCGAGGAAGCTGCCGTGAGGAGCGCATGGACCCCCTGGGCGAAGGTAGCACCCATGTCGGGCTCCACGAGGTCCCCTCCGTGGAGGAGGGCGTCGTAGCGGCCCGACATGCACAGGGACCGAAGGTCGTCGAGACGACTGAACCGGCTTCCCTTGCGCCCGAACAGGTGCCAGTCAGAGGTGAGGAGGAAGCGCAGCGTGGTTGGGCTCATGCGTCCTCCACGATCTCGGCGTCGATGACCATGGGGCCTGAGTCGCCGCCGGCCGGGAGCAGCCTCCGGCTCTGGGGCGCGCGCAGGGGTCTGGCCGCGCCCAGCACCGTGGACGCAGGGGCGAGCGAGGTGAGGACGGTGTCGACGTTGACCCGACCGTATGGATTGCCCGGCGTCAGGTGACGGCTCCTCAGGTCCGCGGTAAAGGCGTCGAACTTGCCCGCCGCGAGCGCCACGATCCCGATGATGACGTCGACGACGCGCCGTGCGTCGTCGAGGTCGACGACGCGCTCATTGCCGAGCAGCTTCTTCCACTTGTCGCGGGTCGCCTGAGTCGTGGGGTCCGACGGGTAGCTCCCGTAGGGCTTCTGGACGCACCAGACGGACCAGCCGCGAGTGCGGAGCGAGTCGACCACCTTGCGCAGCGGGGTGGGGGCCTGGAGGGTGATGCCGAGCCAGCGCATGGCGTGCTCCGGGTCGATGACCTCCGGGTACGGCTCGTCCGTCACGATGACGAACAGCTTCTGTCGGATGCTGTGAGGGAAGTTGAGCATCCGGTCCGCGTAGAGCAGGGCCATGTCGCTCGACTCGCAGTCGTTCCCTCCCCCGTCGCAGTCCTTGCGCATGTGGTGGAGGTACCCCTCGAGCTCGGGCCCCGAGCCGGGAGGAGCGACCTCGATGGTGTCGGACCGTCCATAGCGCCCATTCACGGAGGCGTCCCCGAAGCCCACGAACTGGAGCTCCAAGATCTTGCGGCCGTCGATCATGGTGACAGGAGCCGAGTCGGGGGGGTCGTTGTCGACCGTCGGGTCATGCTTGTGGCCTGACTTTCCTCCGAGGAAGTCCAAGCTCTTCAGGAACAGGAACGCGAGCCGCTTGAACAGCTCCGGTCGCCACGGCCCCACGGACCCCGTGGTGTCGATGGCAACCCCGAGGTAGTTCAGGGCCGAGATCGTATGGGGGCGTACAGTCAGGTCGACGGGAGGGTACGCGGGGCTGGGCGGCACGGGGTCGGGGTCGACTCGTCGGGAGAAGGGGGCAGGCCCCACGGTACCCGGATCCGCAGACGGCATGGATCGGGTATATGAGGTTCCGGGGGAGTAGGCGCTGTGTGCGTCGCTGAAGGCGCTGGGGGCCGCGTCGTCGCGGTCGCGAGACTCTCCCCTCCATCCAAAGTTGCCACTCATGGTGGTTCTCCTGTTTTCCTGTAGGTCTACACAGGGAGATAGGGAGCTCCAAAGGTGGAGCTGTGGTTCGACACCAGTTTCGGGGGTTTAGAGCGGAAGGAACCCTTCACAGGCCAACCAGGGTCAACTGGTTGGCCTGTGATTCATGGTGCGTTAGAACACTCATAGACCGGAGGCTAGCGTGCGCATTTTATCTACGAATCCCGCGATCGTCCCTCGGCATCGCTTGACTGAGACGGACTTTGCCACGACGCGCACGGAGATCCTTCAGATGCTCCGGCGTACCAACTACGACGTCATCCTCGTCACGGACCTACCCGAGACGCCAGCCGCTCGCGTACTCGACTGGGTGCGGGCCGCAGGATGGCGTATCCCTGCCATCCTCGTCGGAGACGTTGTTCCACAGGAGGCTGACGCGCTGGCCTGCTTGCATACGAAGGAGGCTACGACGGAGGTGCTGGAGTCCTACTTCCGCCAGGTACCGCGTAGCAGCGAGATGAGCGGCGAGTGGCCTCCTGGCAACGTGCAGGAACTCATCATCCTCACCAAGGACAGTGTGGCCGCCCAGACGCATATGGCCGCTGAGGTGTCCAACATGAGTCGTCAGATATCGGAGCTTCGCACCGGCCTGCGCGAGGACATCCGGGAGCTCGGGAGCAAGGTCGATGAGTTCCGTCACTACGCGGACAAGCAGCGGGACGCCATCGTGGCCAAGATCGGCGAGGGACCCCTGAGTCGCGTTCAGGAAGGACTCAAGTGGGTCGTGGAGCACCCCATCCTCGCGATGGCGGTGTTCCTTGCGATCCTGGTCCTCCTGGCGTCTGTCGTCGTGGGGATCAACGCCCTACAGCCGGGCAAGATGGAGATGATCAGGGACTGGTCCTCTGGGCACGGGGCCCAGAAGGCTGGCGGGCACTAGGTCGGGGGCGGGGGCGGGGGCGGAGGTACGCTCCCGCCCGAAGAGGAACTGTCCTTGGGCGGTGGGACGGAACCTCCTGATGACTTCGCGTCATCCTTCTTCGCGTCCGCATCCTCGCTCTCGCTCTCGTTGATCTGGTCGCTCATGATCGTGTCCTCCGGAGTTTGGCGAACCTCGTCGAGCAGGACCTCCACGCGCTCGATCTCTGACATGACGAGGTCCAGGGCCCGCATCGCGCTGACCCAGTTCTTGTGAACGAGCGCACCGCCCGCGGCGGCGAGGTCGCGCTTGATGACCTGCACTCGCAGGTAGGCGAGCAGCAGGTGGCTATCCTTCGAGGGAACCTCGCGAAGCGAGCTCCCCTGAGTGGAGCTGGGAAGGCGCAAGAGGATGGCCGTGAGGCGTCGCTCCGCCTCTCCGTACACACTATGGGCGTCACGCGTCGCGTGGAGCACCACCCCGTGCTGCGCGATCGCCTTCTCGTAGAGACCGACCGTCTCGTTGGCCTTTACCTCGACGGGAGACGCGGAAGTCGCGTCGATGGGGGCTTCGATGAGGCGAAGGAGCTCCTCCTCCGCGTGCTGCGCGAGGACAAGCGTGTTGCGAGGGTTGTCGGCAGGGTCGATCGTGAGGTCGGCCGGCAGGGTCAGGTCCGCGACGCGGACGTTGATGACCCTCGTGATGGTCCTGGCGATCCGGTCGATGACGGCCGCGCACGCAGCATGTCGCCGCTCGTAGTCCCGGATCATGTGCATCGCGGCGACTGGGTTCTTGTAGGCCAGCGTCTCCGCTTCCAGGAAGAACTGCGGGCCCTCCGCGAGGAAGGGGTGCTGCGAGAGCCACACCATGGGTACGTGCATCGTCTCGGTTCGACGCGACAGAGCCTCGAACTCAAGCCCAGAGCGGTGGACCTGGATGCAGGTCATGACCGAGTGGATAGCGGACTCGACGTCGGCAACACACTTGTTTGCCTCGTCATACAGCCTCGACACCTCCGCCTCTGCGTGCTCCAGGCTGAAGAAGCGCGTGCGCGTCGCCGAGCCAAACACGTGAGCGTCGTGCAGGCTCACCGACTCAGCCATGTCCACGCGGTACGTCGCGCGCAGCCTACGACCGAGGTCTGACCCGGGGCAGGACCCCGTGATGAGGGCTACGACCTTCGCGGTACGCCCTGCCAGGGGCGCGCAGGTGTGAAGGTGGGCGGACGCGGCCTTGACGTGTCGATCGGCCTGGTCGGCCTGCTTGCACGCCTCCGCGACCTGGTCATGGGCGCTCGTGGCGGTCAAGGGGAGCTGGCTGCGTACCCTCTCGATCCGTTCCTTGAGCTCCCGGACCGCCGCCGCCGCGCGGCTGAACCGCGTCTGGTAGTGGTCGAAGTCTCGAACCGACGGGTCCATCGCCTCGTTCATCGTCCCCAGACGGCGACGAGCGCGGTACCAGAGAAACACGAGGAACAGGAAAAGAGCCGCTCCGAGGGCGGACGCTGCGGCCCATCGGAACGTCTGGACGCGGCGTCGCTCCTCCTGGAGACGGACCCACAGGCGAACCTGCGACTCCACGAGGCTCTGAGCGTCTCGCATCAGGCGAGTGGATCCTGCGGTGCGTGCACTGACGGCCTGGTCCGCCGTCGCGTCGAGCATGTTGCGCTCCTCCCGACTCGCTGCGGGGTCCTGCGCGAGGAGCCTCAGCAGGGAGATCGCGCTGTCGAGGTCGGCCTCCGCGCGCGCACGGTCCAACGTCTCACGCGCCGTTGCCTCCTGCTCCGCCTCAGAGATCGCCCGTAGCGCCTGCTGCATCCCGTAGACAGGGTCGACGGGACGCTTGGAGGTCGCACGCTCGAACAGGTCGCCGGCGCCCGCGCTGGCCGGCGTCACACCAGCCGCCCGCACGGCCGCTCCGACGCCGATCGCGTAGTCGCACCTCGAGTGCTCGGGCCTCCGCACGGAGACGGAGCAGTCGTCCGACCACAGCAGCAGCATCACGGAGTGACGGTCGGGGAGCCCCTGCTGGAGCCAGGTGTCGATGAGGTCGTCGAGCGCTCGGACGGCGGGGATCCCCGCCGCGACCCCCTCCCCTCGCGCCACGATGACGTAGCTCGGTATGGACATCTTCCCCAGGGTTTCACCCAGCTTGGCGAGCCCGGCGGGGCTCATCGAGCTCGGGTGCCAGGTGTGGGGAAGGACGTACACGTGCTGGTCGGGCTGGAATCGAACCTCGACGGCCGGCGCAGCGCGGGCTGCGAGGGGTAGGCACAACCAGATCGCCAGAGCCAAAACTGTAACCCGCATGAGCACACTCCCTTTGCCGGTCGGTTCTAGGGACCCGACCAGGGTAATCTATCCTGCCCCTATGCAAGATAAGCAATCAACTATGGACCTCACCCTCGATTCTGTAGCCTCTGTAGCTTCTACAGGTAAGTCGAGCTTCGGGGAGGTATCGGATCAGATCCGAGCGGCTGTGACCTCCTGCGCGGCCTGCTCCCTGCGGTCAGGCTGCCGCGCTCCGGTCCCGTTTGACGGCCCGCTGGACGCGCCCCTTGGGGTGTTCGGGGAGGCTCCTGGTGGGGTGGAGGACGCGGAGGGGCTGCCGTTTCAGGGTCCGTCCGGCCTGCTGCTCAACCGGACGCTGGTCGCCCTGGGCTGGGCGCGGAGCCGCTGCTACGTGTCGAACGTGGTGAAGTGTCGGCCACCAGGCAACGAGAAGCCCAAGCGTCCGTTCGTCGCGAGCTGTCGACCTCACCTGGAGGCGGAGCTCGCGGCGGGACGGTTCAGGGCGATCCTGGCCCTGGGCTCCACGGCCCTGTCCGCCCTGACGGGCGAGCACGGGGCCGTGTCCGCCTTCATCCCCCGCGAGGACCTACGGGTCACGGTCGGGGGGCGGGAGGTGCCGATCGTGGCCTGCTACCACCCCTCCTACATCCTGCGCAAGCGGAGCGAGGGGGCTGACGCCTACGAGGTTGCCATGCGGGTCTTCGCGAGTCAGCTGCGGCGGGCGATTCGCCTGGCGTCCGAGGACGTCGTCGAGCATCCCGAGCGCGATCCCGAGGTCTCCCCAGAAGGAGAGCAGGGTCTCGCGCAGGGCGATGAGGTCAGTGGACGGGATGTTGAGGGTGATCCTGTCGCCCTGTAGGTCCACGGTCCCCTGGACGTAGTCGCGGCGCCCTCCGACCGCCACCTCCACCTCGATGTGCCCCGAGGGGGAGCTGGCGCGGTACACGACCTGGTCTCCAAGGCGACTCTTCCGCACGCGCACCTCCGTGCCGGGGAAGGCCCTCGCGATCTGCTCCTTGATCTCCTTGGGACTCATGGGGCTCATAGGGCGAAGGGGGGCAGGTGGATGGTGTCCCGCAGGGGGCGCTTGTCGGGCTTGATCTTGCTGTCCGACCATACCAACCGAAAGCGGTATGGTTTCTCGACGAAGAACATGTGGGAGATGACGGGCGTGGTGTCCACCTGGCAAATGGTCTTGATGGCGAGGTCTACCTGGTCCGGAACCTCGGCGAACAGCACATGGTACAGCGGGATGCGCTCCTCGTCCTCGGTCCCGATGACCTCACGCAGGTGGGCGTCGAAGCGGCTCGTCCCGACGGTGTCCCGCAGCGACACGACCACGAACTGCGGGTCCCGAGCGAAGATCCCAAGGTCGCTGGTCGCGTGGTCTGGCTGGACGCGGATCGTGTCGATCGCTGCCTGGGGCAGTCCGGCTCGACGCATCGCACCCACCAGGCGCGGCGCGTCCGCTTCGGTGACGTAGTAGAGGGGGTTTCGGGTCGGCACGCTCCTCGTCTGGTTCCCCACGATGAGGTTGGCGGTGAGGTTGAAGGCCGCCTCATGGTCTCGATGCAGGAAGACCACGACGCTCCCGCACGGGAACACGCGGTGGTCCTGCACGAGCTCCGTCGCGGACTCGTAGAACAAGGGGGCTTTACGTACCTCCCACCCTGAAGCGTCGACGGGGTGCTTGAGCAGGCGCGCCTCGGAGGGGATGAGGATCGCGGGGCTCGTCGGGGGGCCGAGCTCGATGGGGATCTCGACCCCGAACCCCTTGAGCACCTCGCCGACTTCCTGGAGCAGGCGGCTCGCGCAGTCCGCGACCCAACGGGTCGCCTCCTTGGCCGGGAACGGGGAACCCAGCTTGTGGGACACGGCCAGCAGGCTCTCCCCCGAGAGCCCCCTGCACAGCTCCACCTGCACGCGCTCCCCGTCGCTCGTGGCGCACAACCCGACGCCCGAGGAGAAGGGGAGCCAGTACACGCCCTGCTCGACTCGCCACTCGGCGATGTCGGGCATCACGGCGCTCAGCGCCGATCGGTACCAGTCCAGCACGGTCTGCAAGTCCATGCGGTAGGACCACTCGGTGACGACCCGCAGGAGCTGAGACGGTCTGGATCAGGTCGTCTCCGGGTAAGAAGGTATCGTGGCGATCCTTTACTGTCGGGCACGAGATGGGGGCTACCGCGTTGACGTCGAGGGGGACAGGTACCTCCTCCACGCTCCGGGGGGCCCGTTCGTATACACGAGCCGGCGCGCGCTCATCGCGCACGTTACGGGGCACCCCAGGGGGAGGAACTGGACGTTGTCCCGCTACTTCCGGCTGGAGGACCCGTCCCTCACGGGGGACGACGACCCGTGGGCGCTGCTCGGGGAACCCCCTCCCCGGCCGCGCGCGCCGGGGATCAACCTCGTCGACAAGCACCTCGACGTGCGCCGGATCTTCTTCCACGGCTTCCACCCGCAGCTCGCGCAGGGGCGCACGAGTGCCGTCGACCCCGAGGACTCGCTGCAAGATCTCTACGTGGCGATCCTGTCGCGCAACCGGCTCACGGGCGGCTTCGACCCGAAGCGGTCCACGATGAGTCACTACGTACACCTGGTGTCCCGTACGGTGCTCTACCAAAACCGGCGCAAGCAGAATCGCTGGAACCGCGAAGTGTTATCCACCGACGAGAGAAATCCGCAGGAGGAAGTCGCTTCTTCAGCTCCTTCGGCGCTGGACACCTCGATCGTAGAGGGTCTGGTCCACTTCCTCAAGAACGGGGAGGGGGACGAAGTAGCTCGCGCGGCTGAGCTTCTCGCTCAGGGATGCACGGAGAAGGAGGTAGCCTCCAAGCTGGGGCTGTCCTCTGGCGACACCAAGCGCCTCGTACTCCGAGTCAGGGAGCGTGCCCGCGAGTGGCTAGAAACCCGATGAGGTGACGCTATGACTCGCTCGGTCGTCCTGTACGTGCTCGTTTCGTTCCTGCTGGCCTGCTCTCGCGGTGGAGCCCCCGACACGACCGAGGCCGAACCCGAGACCACCGCCCCCGCCCCGGTCGGGGACAGCATGTACTTCCGCGTCGAGACCGCTCCGTCCCTGCCCTGCCGCCCCCTGCAAGTTCTCGGGTGCGACCTCGACGGGGACGTGAACGAGGAGACCATCGTGGTGTGCGACGACGGAACCTCCTCGATCCTCTCGGGAACGAGTGAGCGGAAGGTGCGGGGCCGGGTCCTCGCGTGCGCCGACGTGGAGGGGAACCTGAAGAACGCCCTCGTGGTCCTGTCCGAGGGTTGGCTTCAGGCAGGCCCCTACAGCATCGCGGCCCTTGTGGGCGACGGCGTGCGCGCGGCGCGGATCGACGCGGACGGCGACGCCGCCTACGAGGTCGTGCTGTGGGGCTTCGGGGCGCACCCCTTCCGGTGGTCGCCCAAGGGGAACGACCTCAAGGAGATCGCGTGGGCCGCCAGCGACTGCGTGGGGGACGGGGTGGACGTGGCGTGCGCGAGCGACGCCGACCCGCAGACGTGGAAGACCCTCTCGTCCTCGTGGGGAGAGAAGGACGTGGTGTCGAGTCAGGTGGACTTCACCCCGCTGGCCCTCCTCGACGTGAACCGTGACGGGGCGCTGGACCTCGCGGGATCGATGGGGTCAAACTTCGCGTGGGCCGGTGGCGGCAAGCGCGGGACATGGACGGCCAAGGGGTCTTGCCTGCTCGGGCTCCAGTCCGGCGTTCTGGTGGCCCCGACCGCCAAGGGTGGGTGGGGCTTGCTCCCCCAGAAGGCGGACCCGCTCCCGACGTGGGGTAGCCCGCTCGCGGACGACCCGATCGGGGCCGTCATCCTCACGCAGGGTGTTCCGCACGCGCTCGTAGCCGACCCGGTGACGTTGCGCGCGTGGTCCGTGTCGATCCTGCCGCGACCCATCCCTTGAGGGTGAGGAGCGCGGCGGGCTGGTTTCGGCGCGTCCTGACCCACTAGCGGGGTGATACATCGGGACCCTCTCAGGAGAGGAGTCCCGATGAGCAGCAGCCGTCATGCCGACCTGGCGGTCAAACCGTTCGCGGTGCGCGCGATGCTCACTGCACCTCAGAAGGAGGTGATGTATCACCTTCGAGAGAGGATCCAGCGTGAGGAAGAGGTAGAGCGTGGGTACGCCCTGGTCCCGACGGAGCAGGACGTAGTCATACGCGCGATCGCGCTGCTGTGCCGCAAGCAACGGATCTCGTGGCCCTCCGACCCGCGAAAGTCGAAGGGGAACCCTCCTCGTCGACCGGAGAAGTTCAGCGCGGACCGTCTCTACTCGGTGCGCGCCACCCTCACCGAGGGGCAGAAGACCGCGCTGGAGGCCCTGCGCGAGGCCCTCCAGAAGAGCTCGGAGAAGCGAACCGGACACGCCAACCTCCCCACAGAACAAGAGACCGTCATCCGCGCGCTGTCCGACCTGGCCCGGTCACGCCAGGTCGACTGGCCCACGCACGTGCCGACGGGCAGCCCCACCTCTCCCTCCGCCCCCGCCAAGCCCTCAACCGAGTCCCTCGCAGATCCTGCACCGATCCCTAACCGGTCCAACCCGTAGATTCCGACCGGCTCCTGCCCGAAGGTTACCTCATGACCCGCGCTGGTGCGGGCGGCCTCACGAACCGAAAAAGAACTCTCCTCGAGGGCGTTACCATGAGTGACCTTCAGTACAGCACCCAGATCGACTCTGCGCAGGCCCAGATGATGGAGCTGCGCGACCTCCGCTGCGCCGTGCACGGCAAGGCCAGCAAGGAAGACCTCATCGCGCTCCAGGGCGCGCTGTCGCACAAGGCCAACCAGGCCGAGTTCTGCGCAGTCCAGGCGCAGATCGCCGGCATCCAGGCCGAGCTTGCCCGCAAGGCGGACAAGTGCGACCTCGTCCGCACCCAGGACAGCGTCGCGGCGATCGCCAGCGGCCAGTCGGCGTTCGCCCTCAAGTACGAGGTGCAGGCGCTCTCGGGCTCGGTGCAGGGCATCACGAACAACATCGCGACCCTGGCCGGCAACGACTCGGGCTGCGAGCCCTGCTACGACAAGCGCCTGACCCACCTGGCGCGCGCGCTCGCCGCGATCCACTGCGGCATCCGCGACGACCGCGTCCGCGTCGACACGCTGATCGCGGCGGTGACCGACCCGGCCACCAAGAGCGCGCTCCAGGCGCTCGCCGACAGCGTGTTCTCGCGCTGGGATCAGATCCTCGTCCAGTTCGTCAGCATCACCGGCGGCTGCGACGGCGGCAACGGCTAGTTCGGGGCGGACACCCGCACCAGCCGAGGGGTGAGCTTGAGCTCACCCCTGACCCTGGACTCCTCAAGGCGCAGGGACCGAAAGGTCTCTGCGCCTTGTTTTTTTAGGAGGCGCGAATGCGGCTGTCCTTGTGCTGCGTGACCTTGGTCAGCACCTTGTCAGGATGTTCCTCGTCGCTCCCGACGAACCTCTGCGGGGCGAGCGGCAACTACCTGGTGTGCCCTGACGGCAGCAAGTGTGCCGAGGGCTTCTGTATCCCGCCCTGCAAGGTCGACGCGGACTGCGCGACCACGCGGTGCGAGGCGGACGGGTACTGCGCCGCCAAGACCCCGGCGGGGCCGGCGGTCCCTGGCGGCTGCTACTACCTGGACACCCAGACGATCGCGTGCGAGGTCAACACGTTCGACCCCGTCCTCAACCCGCTCGCCAACAAGTGCCCGGCCGGGTTCTCGCTCTGCGGGAGCCGGCCGCCGAGCTCGAACTTCCCGCAGATCTGCGCGATGCCGATCGGGATGGGGTTCTTCGCCTCGACCGTGCCGGGGTACGTGGTGGACGCGCCCCCCTACGACAAGGTGACCTGCACGCCCCCCGCGGGGAGCTACCTGCCGGCGCTCATCGGCTGCGGGCAGCGAGGGCTCAACAACACGCGCGTCTCGGTGCCGCTCTCGCCGGCCTGCGGGGGGTTCACGCGCGGCATGGCGTGCTTGAACATCGGGCTCGGGTGTCCGGGTTCGGACGTGCGCCAGGCGTCGGGGGACAGCCCCAGCAACGGGATTCTCTGCTGCAAGTAGGGCCGCTGGGTACGTTGCTGGGATGCCCCCCTCCTACTCCCTGCTGACGGGAAACTGCGTCGACGTGCTGCCCCAGCTTCCCGCCGACCAGCGCTTCGACCTCGTGCTCACCGACCCGCCGTACCCGGAGATCGACCGCCCCTACGGCCGGATGACCGAGGCCGACTGGCACGCGATGATGCAGACCCTGCTCCCGCTGTGCCGCGACCGCCTCACCCCCCGGGGATCGATCCTCATGGTCATCCAGCCGAACGCCGAGACGCCGGGGAAGATGCGCCTGTGGGCGCACGAGTTCGTCCTGTGGGTGGGCCGGTGGTGGAACCTCGTGCAGGACGTCTACTGGTTCAACCGAGCCGCCATGCCGACGGTCCACTCGCGGCGCACCGTGGGGCTCCTGCGGTGCGGGATGAAGTGGCTCGTGTGGGTCGGTCCCCCCGACTGCTACCGCGCGCAGGACGAGATCCTGTGGGCTCCCTCCGACCGCATCCTCCAGGTGTCGCTCGAGGACCGGAGCTTCCAGCGCCGGCCCTCTGGCCACCACGTCGTCCAGGGGCGCACGCGCGAGGCGTTCGACGAGCGCGGGGGGACCACGCCCTTCAACTGCTTCTTCGCCGCGAACACGGCCTCGCACCGGTCCTCCGGGGAGGAGGGGCACGGGGCCGGGATCCCCCGGGAGCTCTGCGACCGGCTCGTCCGCTACCTGTGCCCGCCTGGAGGGATCATTCTCGACCCGTTCTGCGGGATGGTCACCGTGGGGGCGTCGGCGGTCGAGTCGGGCCGCCGGTTCGTCGGCATCGACAAGGACCCCCAGTGGCGGGAGCCTGGGCTGCGGCTCCTCCGCGAGGCCGACAAGCAGCCCTTCCTGACGGCCTGACAGCTCCCGCGCCCTTCGACCGCGAACCTCCCCGCATGTTGTGGCCTGACCTTCCCCCACGCCCCGACCTGTTCTCGCGCAGCAGGGGCAGCTACCGCGGGGTCGGGTACGTCTGGGCCTGTCGGGACAAGCCCCTCTGCTGGAGCAGTTCCGCGACGCGGAGCCTGCTAGACGCGGTGCGGGCGCACCGCGAGACGTGCGACCTTTGCCCCGCGAAGGCGCGCAAGCCCACCGAGGAGGAGGTCCGCAGGCGCGCGGGCACGAACGAGGTACACAAGCGGGTCCCCGTCGTCCCGTACGTGGTGCCCGTGACCGAGGAGGGGCCTCCCCCCTGGGGGGTCGCCCACCTGCACGAGGCGTCGGACCCGCCCCCCAACGCGCTCGTCCTGTTCCTTCAGCAGCGTACGGCCTACGCGCTCTCGTGGCTCCAGCAGGTCCACGGGCAGCGCAGGGACCGCAACCGCGTCCTCGCCATCGTGCGCAGCACGCTGCGCGTCGAGTGGGGTGTGGAGGTCGAGGTGGCCTCCCTGCGCAAGGCCGCACGCCTCGCGCGCACCGAGCGGGTACGTCCGTGGCCCGCGGCGAGCCGAACCATCGTCCTGTCACCCTTGTACGAGGTGACGTGGAAGCACCTCCTCCTGCTCACCGTCCAGCTGAACCAGATCCTGACGGACGTCCTGTCCTGGGTGGACACCACCCTCGGCGGCGACTGGGCCTCAAGACTCCTGATCTACGCGGCCACCGAGGTCGTGATGGGGATCGCCCCGCACACTCCGGTCTGGTGGGGCCTGGTGGCGAGCGCGGGTGGCTTCTTTCCCCTCGGGTACGTGCCGGGCGCGCGTCGCATGGTGCTGATTGACGCTGCGGTGGACACCTGACGAGGTGGCGGCACTTGGCCGCCGGACGCGCGCCCTGGAGCTCTTCGGGGTCTTCGGGCAGGCCGACTGGGCTCCGAGCACCTCGCCCATCCCCTGGGACGTCCCCGTGCCCTGCGACGACCTTCCTGCGTGCATGCAGGCCATCCTGCGCGACGTCAGGGCGCACAGCGTCACGACCGTTCAACGCGCGATGCTCCACTACACCACGAGGAAGGACCCGCGCCAGGCGGTGGGGGTCGTACGCGCGACCGTGCCCTCCTGGCGACCCGGGGGGCTGTCGATCTCCGCGGTCGTGCTCCAGCGGCTTCCCGACCTCGGAGGTCCCGTGGCCTGGAGCCTCATGCGCGGGGCGCTGCGGCACCAGGCCGCCTGGTGCTGTGGGGGCGTGCAGGTGCAGTCCTGCCGCGCGGTCCTGCGGGCGCTGCACGAGGTGGGCCGGGAGGTCAGGCACGTCGTGCCCCCGCACTCCTGGTGGCTGCTGCGCGCTCCTGGGTGGGTCAGGCGCACCCTCCGACGCCTGACCGCCAGGTGGGAGGACTACTCAGCGCTGTCGGTGCTAGCGGCGGTCGCGGGGGAGCACGGGATCGACGTGTACGAGCAGGGGGTTGAAGTCCTCGCGTGGGCGGGGATGTGCGCGGCGGGGGGCTGGCCGCTCGACGAGGCCGCGCGCCTGGCGCTAGCGATCGGAAGCGGGATCGTCCCGGTCGCCAGGGTTGATGGTCAAGTCCTGTGCGTCCGACATCCGGGGGCGTAGCTTCCTCCGGAAGCTTGACCTACGGGGCACGCACGCATGCTAAGGGCGCAGGATCGTCGAGCTCACCTTGTAGGGCGAGCAGTAGACCAGCGGGAACCCGAAGGAGGCGGCGTCCGCGATCCCCTTGAGCTTGCGTGGCATCTCAGTGTCGTCGCAGAGGCGATCGATGAGGAGGAGATTGCGCCCCATTCCAGCAATCTGTGCGCAGTCGGTTCTGGAGATATGGGGGTACACGTCCGTCCCGAGTGCCACGTCCAGACCCCAACGGGCCACCTTGTCCGCGTAGCGCCCGTCATCCTCTCCGACCAGCAGGTCACATACCCCGTAGGTAGCGGCAGCGACCTCTTGGATGCGCTCAGGCTCGATGGGACCCTTCTTCGGGTGGTTGCGCGACAACTGGAGGATGCCGCGCCGGCCCGTGTGGAGGTCCACCTGGGTGCGGTTGTGCAGGTGACCGTAGTGCAGCGGCCGGAACGACCCCGAGAAGAGGTAGTGGGTCGTGGGGTCGAGCTTGGGTAGCGGGATCCACTCCGTCCCGAACGCAGGCAGGTAGGCATCCTGACCCTCGGGGGGCAGGGAGACGACGCGCTTGTAGTGGCCGCGCCACGAGATGGACTCGATCCCCCAGGCGGACCACAGACCCGAGTCGATGATCCCCTCGACGCGCTCACGCGCCCCTAGGAGGGCACGGAGCACTGCGAGCCCTGCGATCTCGGACTGCTGAGCCCGGTCGCACACCTTCTGCCCGTGCTGCCACAAGATGTGTGCCTCGATGGTGTTATGGCCGCTCGGGCCGAACCGGACCACCACGTACGCCTCGTCCCCGTGGTCACGAGTCGAGGTCACGCCGGAGAGCGTGCAGGTCACCGCGGCTCCTACGGGAAGGCCCCGCGCCTGCTCCTCCAGAGTCGCGCACGAGCTCGCGCGGACCCAAGCGGCCGAGGCCAAGAGGTGCGAGGCCGCGAAGCTCGTTGCCCCACCGACTCGAACACCATTCTCCATGCGGGTCTGCATGCGCTGGCCCACGACCTGCGTGACAGCCTCCCGACTGTAGGGAGATCCTGCGTCCATGAGGACGTTCGTGCAGCCGATCGTTCGCTGGAGGACGGCGGCAGCTTCCGCCCCACCCCCTGCGGCGTAGATGACGGTCGGAACACGCCCGTGTGCTGGGATACAGGCACGGGAAGAGTCGATCAGCTCTGATAGCGGGGTCTGGTTCATGGGGATCAATAGCTCTAACGGGTATCAGTGGAGCTGAACGATACCTAACTCTCACGCTCAGGACACCCCATCCCATGAAGAAGACCCCACCCGAACCGTCTCGGTCTCGTCTGAAGAAGGGGCTGGTTCGCTTCCTGCCTGGAAAGCGAACCGCGCAGACCCTCGTTGAGGCGGCGAACCACGTCAAGGACCGCTACATTCCTCCGCTCTTCCTCGTCGAGGGGGACGCGATCTCCGTGTTCTCTACCGCCTGCTCGGCGGATCCCGACAACGTCTACATGACTCGTACCGACGTGCCCGTCGTCAACAGCACGGGGGTTCGTGTCGCGGGGAAGGTGGACGAGCTCAGCGCAGAAATCCTCAAGACCACGCGACCCTCCGCGATCCAGTTCGACGGGAGCAAGGTGTTCATCCTCAGGGAGGACGGGGAGGTTGCGGAGGGTGTCGGAGGCGCGGGAATCACCACGAGCGATGACCCAGCCGCTCTCTGGAACGAGAGGGTCGCGCCCCTCGAGGAGGTGGGCCACCTACCCACCCCCCTGCTTCGTGGGCTCATCGACATGATGCAGCCCTTCGTGGGAGAGGACGAAACGCGCAGTCAGATCGGCTGGGCTCCCGTCGAGGTGTCTCCGGGCCTCGTGCAGGGGGTCGCAACGAACGGACACATCCTCGTGGTCCGTCGTCTGCGATCCCCCCTCATCACCGCCACCAAGGTTGAAAAGTTCGGCATCCCGCGCAAGGCCATGCGGGCGCTGACCCGGTTCCAGGAACCTACGACCTACCTGCTCAAGAACCCTGCCCGCGACAGCATGACGTGGATGGCCCGCTGCGGGGGGCAGAACGTGTTCATGTCGCACGTAGACTCGTTCCCCCCGTACGACGCCCTCCTGCCGTCAGCAACAGGGGAGTACATCGGGTTCGACATGAGCGCTCCCCTGCTCCGAAGCACGGTGGCGGAGGTCGTCACCCAGGCCGCTAAGACGGAGAAGAGCTCCGTCGTCCTCGACGTGAACAACGGGGTGCTGACGATCAACATCGGCGACACGGCACTGCGCTGGACAATCCCCATCGAGTGGACGAAGGGGGACTTGGAGCCTTTCCACTCCGTCGTGGGAGTACGCTACTTGTCGCAGGTGGTGCGATCCATCACCGAGAATGCCGTGACGACGCGCATCGAGCGCGCGTCGTCCTCCAGGTCCAACGACCCCGAGCTCAGCCCCCTGTACGTGAGGGACGTGCCCTTTGGAGACCTGTTCGACCAGGAAGACACGGACCCCAACGACGCTGTCACAGCCCTCATGCCCATGCGAGCCTAACCATGCAGAACGACAAGATCGAAACGAAACCGAAGAAAACCCTCACCGGAGAAGCAGACTTCGTGGCCGAGATGACGCGACAGCGCCTCACCGAGTGGGCCAACCGGCAGGTGTGTCGCGTGCAGCCCGTCATCCCAGACGAGGAGCGAGGATCTCCCTACCTGGACCACGCGGCCTCCAAGGGGTGGGTGACCACGCGACGTGACGCCCTGACCGCGCAGGGGTTCAAGGTGGCCGCTGCGTACCTGCGCCGCTAGGAGGTCTTTAGTCCACGTCTCACGGCGGTAGGTATCCGCAGCCCCGTAGCGGCGGCCGGGCCGACGAGGTCCGACACGTTCGCTGCGCTTGAGATGTTGTCCAGACGCTGGAGCGCGCTCGCTTCGGTCAACAGGTGCTGCGTGAGGCGCACCTCACACGCGCGCCTCACGCAGCAGTCCGAACATTCGGGATGCCCCTCCAGGAAAGCCCCGAAGCTCGGGCAGTTGCTCCGCTTGGCGAGCTCGCTGGACAACAGGGGCCCGAGGTCGGGAGCGTCGGTGTCGGGTTGTAGCTGCGCGACGACGCGCAGGTTGGGTTCTGATTGGGCCATGGACGTCTCCTAGGGGAAGGCTTCAAGCGTCTTGGGGACGTCGACGTCCTTCATGTGGGTGTTGGCGATCCCAAGCGCGATGGAGACCGCGTCAGGGGGGAGGCGATGGAACCAGGACCGCATGCCGGCGAAGATGATCTTCTTGTCTCCGGTGACCGCCGTCCAGCCGGCCACCTCGATGAGGTCTGAGATGTGGTTGAAGCACGCCACCGCGTCGCGATGGCTGAACGGCGTCTTGAGGACGCGTCCATTCTCCTTGCGCAGCGCCTTGACGAACTCTCCGAGGCGATCGACGAGCTCGGGACACTTTCCGAGGAGGTCAGGAAAGTGGCGCCGTAGAGCCTCCGCGGTGATGTTCCATTCAGGGTAGTCGAGGCGATGGAAGCACTCGAAGCGATTGAGCATCGAGATGTCCTGCGGCTGAGCCGTCACGTAGTCGACTGTCCGCTCGCCAGATCCGACGGTGTTAGCCGTCGCGATGAACTGGGTCCCGCGGAGGACGGTACGGATCTTCCCGTTCGGCATCGGCACGCGCCCAGAGATGGAGTCGATGATGGGTCGGAAGATCTCCATCTGGTCGGGGCTCGCGCGGTCCAGGTCCGATAGCAGGATGAGGTAGGGCACACGATCCACGACGCTGCCGTCCGCATCCCGAATCACGTACCCGTCGCAGATCGCGCGCAGGACCTCCCCCTCCTCCCACACGGTGGACCCGTTGTGGAAGCTGCGGCACGCGATCTTGGCTGACGAGTCGCTGTCTGGTCGAAACTCCACGAACAGGCCGGGAATACGACACAGGGCACTCACGAAGTGGATGATCGCATCCTTGCCCGAGCCCGTAGGGCCATAGACCCACGTGGTGCGACGCTTGCGGATCGAGGTCAGGATGTGCTGAACGGAGACCTTCGACGCGCCGGTGTCCGGTAAGACGTAGTCTTCTGGCGGCGGAAGGCACGCAGACAAGGGTACTCGAAGGTCGACAGGGAATTGTATCCCAGCTAGGTTGATGGACAGGGAGCCGCGGACGGCCTTGCGGGGCCTGGTCGGGTCTACCTGGGATGCAATCTTCGCCGCGAGTCTTGGAGATACCGTCGTGGCGTCTGGGTGCTGCGCGAGGTACTGGCGTACCGTCATCGCATGGCTGTGGATCAGGTGGTCGTGTAGTGCGTAGTCCTGTGGATAACCGCACTCAAGACACAATACTTGGGACACGTTCGTCATCAGAGGATGAGCTAGGCAACGACGGGAATGGGAGCTGAGCGGGTCAGTGCATGGCGCGCAGTCGGTCCGAGATGACGTTGAGGAGCACGTCTGGAACCTCTGAGAACGTCTTGACGCTCACGCCGGTCGGATGGAAGAGCTTGATCGTCTTCTCGGTACCCGCTCCGACCCCAACTCCGACGATGAGGATTCCTCGTCGCACGGTCTCCGCGACCTGGGACACGATGACGCTCTCTGTACCGCGATTAGGACACCCGTCGGTCACGACGAAGATGAAGCGGGTTGTCTCGCGACGCACGGCCATCCACTCTAGGGCCGCCTGGATGCCCTCGGCCATAGGGGTCCCTCCGTCCGCCTTGGCGGACGCGAAGCGATGCTGCACGAGGCTGAGCGGCTCCTCGAACCGCTTGTAGGCGAAGACCCGCACCCCCGACCCCGAGCGGTGACACTCGCTGGCGTTGTCCCCGAGGGGGAGCACGTCTTCTTGGTGGTACTCTTTGTCCTGAAAGCCTATCGCCGCGACGGGGTAACCCAGGTCGTCGATGGGGTCTACGATCGCTAGCATCGTCTGAACCGCCCGGCTCATCCAGTTCTCCATGGAGAACGACTGGTCCAACACGACGATGGCGGAGAAGCGAGGGTCGACGCGGTTCATGCGTCGCTTCCAGGGCCGCTGCGGGGGCTCACCGACAGAGATGGCCGCGCCGACGTCGGCGAGCATGCGCTCGGACAGGTCAACCCCGTTCTCCACCCCGTGGAGGACGCGTGTGCGCCGCATCCCCACGACGAGACGACGCAGCCCCTCCCGAAGCACCTGAGTCTCAGACGCCGCCGTGTCGCGGAGCTTGCTGATACACTCAATCGCGGCCGATCGGTCCCTCGGCTCCGGCACGACGACCTCATCGCAGCCTGGCGCGTAGGGACGATAAGCCGCCCCTACGGCAGCTTGCTCCTGCTCCTTCCATACCTCCTGCACGAAGTCGTCAAGGACGTTCGTGACCACCTGGGTAGGCGTCTCGTCTTCTTTGGTTTTCCCGAGCACCTCGGTGGCGACCTCGAATGAGGGGTCAGCTTCGGCTGGATTGCCCGCATCCGACTCGTCCTTGTCGGGGTCCTGCGGACCTCCTGCACCGGCCTCCTGCCCGGCTGCATTATCCGCCTCCTCGCCCTTCTCGCCCTTCTCGCCCTTCTCACCCTTCTCGCTCCCCGGCTGTCCCTTCCCCGGCTTCTTGTGGTTGGACTTCTGGTCTCGCTGCGTCTTGGCGGCGGCGGCAAGGGACTGAATCGCGCCAGCGACCTCATCGAGGTCTACGACGGTGCACCCTTCGGAATCACCCTCGCTAGGTTGAACTCGGGTGCTCCAGAGCGTCCCACAACTCCCGCAGGAGCAGCGTGCGCGTCGTGTTCCTCGTGCGCGGTCATCCGCCGTTGATGGAAGCAGGATGGCGCGCACGTTCGCCGACCCGCACTGTGGGCAGGTGATTGCGCCTGGCACGCCTGGCATACGTATCCCGGCCTCCCCGTCCTCGCCAAGCGCCTCAGACACGAGGGAGACGAATCGGATCGCGATGCGGAGGGGTTCGTCACAGTCGTCGACCGCGATGGTCCGCATCGACTCCGCCACCTCTCGCAGGCGGCCGTGCTCGACCATGTGGGCTACGGCGGGCCGCACCTTGCGTACCACCTCGATATACTCGGTCCGCTCGGGCACGTCCACGTCGTCGTGGCCAAGCGCTATGAGCAGGGAGGTAGCTACCTGGTAGGGGCTGATCAGCTTGTCATGCTCCGGGTTGGCGTGTGCGGTCTCAAGAGCACGCGCCTCACGGTTCCACGACCAGCGACGCAGCGCGAAGATGTAGGAGGTCGTGCCAGGGTACTCGCCCATGAGGGCGCGCTCGATCTGAGGGTCGTTGACGACGTTGGTGATGTCGAGGAGCGCGCGCTCGCAGTACCCCCAGTCAGGGACCTCGTCCCAGCGGTCTACGATGAGGTCCATCACCTCCTTGGTTGTGTACGCATGGCGTCGCGTGTAGAGGCCGTGCGCGGTCTCATGCAGCGCCCCGCCATCGGACACGACCTCCAGGTCCTGATCCCCCATGGGGGGAAGCGCCGCAAGGACGATGCAGTCCTGCCCCTGAAGCTCTAGGTTTCGGTGCAGCCGTTGCGTCTCCGCAGCCCACGAGGCCGCCTCCATCTCGCCTGGACGCTTGCCTGGGTTGAGGCGAGCCCAGGCACACACGATCCCAATGATCACGCGGTCCATCCAGGTCGCGCGATGCGCGAACTGGGTCCCCTGAACGTACACGCGTGGGGCCTGGGCCCCCAGGATGCTGTTGACGAGCGCCTGTGCTCGCGCTCGTCGTCTTGATCCCCCGAAGTGAAGGTCGTTCGCAATCATGCGGGAAAGCTGGCCAGCAGGCCAAGGTGAGAGCTGTACGCCTGTGGCCCAGCGGGCAGGTTGACAAAATATCAGCTCCGGCCCGCGCAGACCCTGCGCACAGGACGTAGAGGAGACACGGCGCATGCGAGAACACCGCCCCCCAGGTCCTATCGACGTACAGGAGGACTTCGTTCACACGAACGGTCCCCTTCTCTCGACGAGAACCAAGGAAGACGTGGACCGTGCGACCCTGTTTATCCTTCGCCATCGACGGGTGATCACCAGGATCACTACGACCTCGCTCGAAGAGTAAGGAGACCCAGCCCCCATGCGAAAACCCCTCATTCACCTGTTCTGTATCGACATGCAGAAGGACTTCTGCGACCGGAACGGCTCCCTCTACGTGCCGGGGGCCGAGGCGGACGTGGACCGCGCGGCCCTGTTCATTGACCACAACCGACAGGCCATCACCAAGATCACCGCCACGCTCGACAGCCACTACCGGCTGCACATCGGCAACCCGCTGTGGCTCGTCGACGGCGCGACCCGGTCGCATCACCCCAAGCCCTTCACGGTCATTCGTGCGGACGACGTGAAGACCGGCATCTGGACGACGACGCGTCCCGAGTTCCTGAAGTGGACGATCTACTACCTGGAAGCGCTGGAGAAGGCGGGCAAGATCCACACCATCTGGCCGCCGCACTGCTTGATCGGGACGGACGGGCACGCGCTGTCAGCGCGCCTCCAGCAGGCGATCGGCGAGTGGGAGGAGGCCCGCACCAACATCGCGCGGTGCGTCTCGAAGGGCTCCAACCCGAAGGTCGAGCACTTCAGTGGTTTCCGCTCCGAGGTCGCCGACCCCGAGGACCCCAGCACCCTCATGAACACGGACCTCGTGCGCGACATCGAGGAGGCCGACCAGGTGATCCTGTTCGGCGAGGCCACGACGCACTGCGTGCTGGAGACCGTGACGGACCTCGTCAACAACTTCTCCGACCCGCAGGCCATCCGCAAGACCACGCTGCTGCTCGACTGCACCTCGCCGGTGCCGGACCCGGTACCGGTACCGGGTCTGTTCTCGACACGCATGGACAGCTTCCTCCGCGACATGAAGGCGCGAGGCATGCGGATCTGCAAGAGCACCGAAGTCACCCTGTAATCCGCGACGGCCCCGCGCGGGGCCGTCCACCCAAGGAAGGCACAGACCATCATGACGACCAGCACCCCCACGGGAAACCAGGGCGGCGAGTCCGCTGACACCATCAACCTCTCGGGCATGGGCTACCACTTCTCCGGCGCGGGCCTCTCGCTGCTACAGCACGGCGCGGACGCCTACTGCCTGGCGGTCGCGGCCATCGACGTGTCCGGATCTCAGTCGGGCGAGGAGCAGAACCTTGCCGACTGCTTCGCCAACGTCCTAGCCGCGTGCGACAAGGCCCCCAACCGCGACGCCATCCTGTTCCGCCTGACCGAGTTCAACTCGCAGGTCCGCGAGCTTCGCGGCTTCGTCCCGCCGGCCAACGCGCTGCGTCCGACCTTCACGACGGGCGGCTACACCGCGATCGGGGCGGCCTGCCTCGACGCGATCCGCAGCATCGAGACCTACGCGGAGCACCTGCTCAGCAACGGCGACTACCAGAGCAACGGGATCTTCTTCGTCCTGACCGACGGGGAGGAGACGGTCGAGTCGGCGCCCGCCGGCCTGAGCTACGACGAAGAGCTCAACTACCGCATCGACGCGGCGTCCGCGAAGGTCAAGGCGGAGATCGATCGCGTCCAGAAGAGCGAGAAGCTCAACAGCATCATCCCGATCCTCGTCGGATTCCGGCCCAACCCGGAGACCGAGGCTCGTCAGCGGCGCTTCGCGACCAACGCCGGGATGCTGTACGTCAAGCTCGCGGACGCGACCCCGCAGCGGCTGGCCAAGTTCGCGCACTTCGTCTCGCAGTCGACCTCCAGCCAGAGCCGGCAGGCGGGCTCGCGGCAGGCCGCGACCATCACGGTCCCGCAGGACCTCGACCCCACCGCCTCGCTGTCGATCTAAGGCCACCCCATGCTCACCTGCGACAGCTTCTACCGGATCGGCAGCACCCACGATGTGTGCCAGGACTACGCCCTGGCGGTCCAGCACAGGCGGGACGAGGCGAGCGCCACGCGGACCCTCGCGATCGTCGGGGACGGCTGCTCCGGGGAGCCCCACACGGACATTGGGTCGCGGCTCGTCCTGCACGGAACCGCAAACCAGTGGACCCAGGTAGACGCGCTGCTCGACCTAGAGGGTTGGGTCGAGCGGAAGAGCATCGAGGTGAGCTACGGGGTGAGCGTAGCACGAGCAGCCTGCCTGCACGTCGGGGTACCTGCCTGCGGGGTCACCGCGACCACGGTGCTCATCGAGCACCACGCGGAGGCCCCGCGGGAGGTGCGCGGGGCGATCTTCGGAGACGGAGCAATCTCGCTCCGCACGGTAGATGGGCGACTCATCGTCGTCGAGGTCGTCCCCCCCTCGACCGAGACGGGGAGCATGCCGGCCTACCCCACCTACGACCCCATCCACATCGCCCACTACCTCGACAGGACGGACCACGTTCCATCGAGGGTGCGCCTCACCTACATGGACGAGAACGGCCGAGTCGTAGCGGTCGATGACCTCGACCCCACCCTTGCGGACCAGATGAAGGTCGACGACACCTGCGTTCTACGGGTCCTACAAAGTCCCGTGCAGGAGTTCCCATGGCCACGACCGACCGTGGCGATCCGGGCTGAAGGGTTCGACCTCGTCGCGGCGTGGTCAGACGGATGTGGTACCGGGTCATGGCGGCCCAGCCCCCTGCACCCCGAGTGGTCCAGCTTCCACGACCGACCTCCGGAGGGCGTGGGGCCGCTACTGTACGACCTGTCTCGGATCGTCCGCCCGCAGGGACGATTCCTTCATCGAAGGGCCTTCCAGGCTTGCAAGAACTGGGCGCACGCGGACGACCTGTCTGGCGCGGCCATCTACATCGGAGCACCCTAGTGACGACCCACCGCGTGTACGACGACGGTACCCTCGTTCGCCTCACCGACCAGGAGCTCATCGGAGCGGGCGGTGAGGGTGCGGTGTACGCGGTGGGCCCCGTCGCGTACAAGATCTATCACGATGTGGCTCGCGCGCTGCCGGTCGCCAAGATCGTGGAGCTCAGCCGGATCTCGCACACCCACGTCAACAAGCCGGAGCGTCCCATCACCAACTCCAAGGGGGTTGTGGTGGGGTATCGCACGGCGTTCGCCTCCAACTGCAAGACGCTCTGCGAGGTCTCGACGCGAGCCTACCGAGATCGCCACGGTATGATCGGTGCCCACATGGAGGCCATCGTCGGCGACATGGAGGAGATCCTCCACAAGGTCCACGAGGCTGGCGTCGTGGTCGTAGACTTCAACGACCTCAACGTGCTCGTTCGGTCGTCGCACCGCGAGGTAGTGCTCATCGACCTCGACAGCGCCCAGACCCCCTCCTTCAACGTGACGGCCATCATGGACATCGTCCGCGACCCCGTTGCCCCGCCCGGCCGCTACAAGCCGGAGAGCGACTGGTTCGCGTTCGCGGTGCTCGCCTTCCGCGCCTTCACGGGGAGCGGACCCTACCGGGGTCACCACCCACAGGGCGGTCGGGAGCTCGACCGCAAGGACAAGGGCCAGTCGGCGTTCGACGTCGGCGCACGGCTGCCGGCCAGCGCCTTCCCGCTCGACGTGATCCCCCAGCGGTACCGCGACTGGATGCGGCTCACGCTGTCCCACAAGCTGCGCGCCGCCCCCGGATCGACGCCGATCGCCGCGATGCCCGTCCAGGTCGCCGCCTACGCGGCGCAGGGGCGTGTGCTCGTCGCGGTCGAGCTCGGGAAGGTCGCGAGCGGCCAGGTGCTGCGCGCCTGGATGGTAGGGACCAAGCTCGTGGTCCTCACCATGGAGGGCCTGTGGTACGAGGGCCGCCTCGTCAAGGGCATCCCGTCTTCCGCGCGCCTCGCGGTGCACCCGAGGTCGGGCGCGCCCCTGCTCGCGTGGGTCGAGCGCACGATCACCCCTGGTGGATCGGAGGACCGACTCGTGGTGTTCGACGCCCAGTCGGGAGCTGGCGCGGTCACGGACATCAAAGCCGACGACCTGGCCGAGGCGGGTCCCAACATCCTCGTCCGCGTAGGCGGTGGGATCCACCGCCTGAGCTGGATCGAGAAGGTCGGCGGACCTCCCATCGTGGGTCTGGACCGGGTGGCGAACTGCCTGCCGCGCGCGACCCTGCTGGGGGATGGGGCCGCGGTCATTCGGGGGCTCGGTCGCGTTGTTCTTCTCCTTCTGCCTGACGCGCAGAAGTGTATTGAGATCCCCCTGCCCGACCTCGACGACTCCCGCGTCGTGTCGGTGCGCGCGGACAAGCACGTCGCGGTGCTGGGGGTGGTGCGCAAGAAGACGGGCCAGCGCGACCTCATCCTGGTGCGCGTCAATCCAGACCAGCCGAGCCTCTATGACGTTCGCGTCATCTCCGACGCGGGCAGCGAGGCCGACCTTGTGGTCGGTGCGAGCGGAGCGGTAGCGGTCCGAACGGATGACGGCGTGCGCCTCATGTCCTCGCGTGTGGGGGCCTCGCAGGAAGCTGCCTGGGACCTCCCCCCTGGCGTACAGGGACCGCTGCTCAACCTGGGGGGTCGCGTCGCAAGCGTGCAGGGCGACCGCGTAGTTCAGCTTCGCACCGCACCCTAGTCGTCGGAGGATTCTGACTCTGAGTCGGAGGACTCAGGGTCGATCGCCGACGTCATCATCACGACGCGTCGTCGACGAGGGGCGGGCGTCCGCTTGCCTACCTCCTCTATCCGACCCGTCTCGTCGAAGCTCCCGCGCGGCGCGTTTGGGGCCTCCCCGAACCTGCGCAGCAACGAGGTGACAGTCCAGCAGGACAGGCAACGGTCCTCCAAACACGCCTCGGCCCTCACCTCGGTCCCACACGACGTGCAGGTGACAGTGCGACGTACCTTGCACGCGGGGCACAGTTGCGTGGGGTCGAACACACCCGTAGGGGCCCACGTTCCACATGCGGTGCACGGCATACGGGCCTCGCGCACGACCGGGAGGTTCCGACCAAAAGTCTGCACCGCCTTCCAGTACAGCAGGAGCGCAAGGGTTGGAGTGTCGCTGCGCATGTGGGCGACGGACCGTGTGAACTGCGCAACCCGTTGGTCAGGAGACACGACGAGGTATCCGTCCGTGTCGCCAAGACGGCAGGCGGCAGCCGCGTGAACGGCACCAGACTCGGTCTTGATGTAGTAGTAAGAGCTTTGGAGCAAGGGGGCGGCCTCTCCCGCACGTCCTACTACATCTCTGGTGATAGAGGGAGTCGGAGCTGGACGCCGGCCGCGGGTATCCTGCCAACAGGATGAGCACTCGGACAAGTCTTGTAGAGGGAATGGAGATCGTCGCGCGCGCTGTACGCACCACGTACGGACCCCAAGGAAAGCCTGCGGCGCTGGACCGAGCCGCGGGCCTCACCTTCACGCGGGACGGGTTGACGGTCGTGCGGGAGGTGCGCCCAGAGGGTCCAGCACGGCTCGGAGCGGACCTCGTGCTCGAGGCCTGCGCGCGCACCAACGAGCGCGCAGGGGACGGAACCTCGGCGACCGCCCTGCTCGCCGCCGCCGCCGCGCGCACGGCGCTCCGCCTGGTCGCAGCGGGTCACTCCCCTAGCCTCGTTGGGCGTCAGATGCGGGAGGCCGCGAGGGAGGCCGTGGACAGGGTGCGCGCTAGCGCACGGCGCGTGGACTCCTACGACCAGGTCGAAACGATCGCGCTCCGCGCGAGCGGAGGCGACCACCTGGTCGCCCAGGGAATCCGCAGGGGTCTTGAGGCGGCGGGAGAGAACGGTACCATCCTCGTTGAGGCTGGCATGGGGCGCGACGTCGAGGTGACCTTCACCGAGGGCGTCCTCCTCCGGTCGGGATCTCGGTCCCCCGAGATGATCCCCCCGGACGGAGAGCGCACGATGGAGGACCCGCTCGTGGCGGTGTGCGCGCACCCGCTCCTGTCGGAGCGCGACGTGATGAAGCTGCTGGAGGTGGCCGCCGAGCTCGGACAGACGGTCGTGGTCTTTGCCCCTCAGGTAGAGGGGCGGGCGCTCGCCACCCTGGTGCTGAACGACAAGAAGGCTGTCGTTCGGTGCGTGGCGGTCGAGGTGCCTGGCGTGGGGGAATGGAAGACGCGAGGGCTTCTGGATGTCGCGGCGGCTACGGCCGCCGAGGTGTGTGACCCCCTGCTAGGCCGGCACGCGTCGAACTGGAACCCCGAGTGGTTCGGTGTGGCTCGGCGCTGCTCGGTGACGTCCAAGAGGACGCTCGTGCGCCCAGCCATGGAGGACAGCCCGGAGCTGTTCCAGAGGCAGGCCGAGGTGCGCGCGGAGCTTGACGCGTCGAGCTCCGCGTACGACCGGGACCGACACGCGGAGCGTCTCGCCTCCTTGTCAGGAGCACTGTGTGTCCTCAAGGCTGGGGGTACGACGGAGCCCGAGGCCCGGGAGCGGCGCACGCGCGTGGAGGATGCTGTACGGGCGAGCCAGGCCGCCCTGCGAGACGGCTACGCGCTTGGTGCTGGGTGCGCGTTCCTGGCGGCTCGGCCTGTCGCAAAGACCCTCGGGGACCTTGTGGTGAACGCGGCCCTGGAGGCCCCGGGACGTGCGATCGCGGACGCTCTGGGGATCAGCTGGGACCAAGCCCAGCAGCGCATGACGGAGGTTGGCGCTTCCTGGACGGGAGAGGAAGTCCTCGACAGTGTGGCCTCTGTTACGGAGGCGATTCAGAACGGGGTCGCGGCAGCCGCGTCGGGGATCGAATGCGAACATGCCATCCAAGCGCGGCCTTCTCGGGGTAGGGTCGGGGCATGAGCGGCCAAGCCAACATCGACAAGATCATCGAGGACATCCAGCGGGACGCTGCCGCCGCCTGCGGGGTCAACGCAGCCAAGGGAACCGGGCGAAACGCGCGGACCTACCTCCAGGGAGTAGAGGACGGCGTACGTATTGCCCTGCGTGCCCTGCTCGCGCGGGCGACTGGCCGTGACGAGGTTCAACGCATATCCGCCTGACGCTTCCCCGATAGCGTGGGTATGAGACACCCCCGTACAGATGGTGTCCCGCATACGCATCGCGTTCGACCTTCACTCTCTGGAAAACGCCCTAGAGAAGGGGTTTCAGGGTCAAGCCAAGGACCACGCCGACCCCAAGGCTGCGGCTCATCAATGGGCCGCAGCGATTCGTCACGTGCTGGAGACTCGTGAGGACCCCACTGAGTGGGTGAAGGCATCCCTCCAGGTACGAAAGACGGAGAAGGAAGGGTGGCGGCACTTCCCCTACGAAGTGCAGGTGGAGTCCCACTACATGCTGCCTGCGCGCGAGGTGCTGGAGAAGGCGGGCCGCAGCGCCAAGGTTGACCCTGCTGTGGTCAAGTGGTCCGAGAAGGACACCCACGTTCTCGATGAGATCGCCAAACTGCATGGCGCCGCGTTCGCCGACGACGTGCGTTCGCCGACCGCGTGGCAGGAAGAGATCGACAACGGCGACCTCGACAAGACGCTTGACGACCACACGGTCGGCCTAGAGACGGGACCAGAGGGCTGGCGTGTGGAGGGTGTAGATCAACCTCGCGTCACGTCGTCCGCGTCGTCAGACGGTACGGTGACGACGGTACTGCGCGCGATTCTCCACCTTCAGGACCCTCCGTTCGAGACCGACGAGGATAACCCGCGTCACTACCGGGACGCAGCGGGTCCCCCCCACTTGCGCCTCGTGCGAGACGAGGAGGAAGGTCCCCGAATGAACCCGACACCCCGCAAAGAGCCTTCGGATGAGGACCGCGCGGCCCAGGCCCTGTTTGACCGGGAGGTCGTGGGGCGGACCGGTGAGGGTGAGAAGCTGCGCTGGCACGCCTACCGAGGAAACATCGAGGTCACCGAGCTTGCGGGCGCAGGGAAGCCCGGCAAGCGCCCCCGACGGGTCCGCTTGTTCCTGCCCGACCGCGCGCTCCCGAAGGCGGCCTACGTGGAGCTCGCGAAGTTCCTGCGGCTCATGCTCAGCGAGCACGCTCACTACGAGGGTGCAGTCCACTGGTTCAAGAAGTTCTACGACACCTACGGGACGCAGGTGTACGGCTGGCGCGACCCCATCGAGGAGACGGTCGTTCGTGGCGTCGACGTGGACCCCAAGTCCAGCCGGTTCAAGGCCCACTTCAACGAGGAGCGCGGTGAGGTCACCGTGTCCCCCACGAGCATCCTGTTCTCCTGGCGCAGCGGGATCAACGACCTCAAGGGAGGTCCCAACACGGGTCGGGAGACCCAGAAGGTGTATCAGTGGATCCTGGGGAACCGCGACCGCATGAAGGACCTAACCTGGCCAGAACTGTGGGGCGCCATCCACCGCGAGACGGGCGTCGCGATGAACCACCACTAGGAGTCGCGATGACGTCCAAGGCAGCAAGAGCGAACGTCGATCCGGTGCGCCAGCGCACGCAGTACTCGTGCGTAGCCGCATCCCTCGCGATGGCGCTCAAGGCGGTTGGAGTGCGGTGCGACGAGGACTCGGTCGACGAGATCCTTGGGGCCGTTCCAGGACGCGGGGCCGCGTGGGACCAGGCGATCGCCACCGCCCAGTACTTCGGAGCGCGCGTGACGCTCGTGTGCCCCTGCACGGTCGACCGAATCAAGGAGTGGACGGACCAGGGCATCCCGGTCCTCATCGCGTGGTGCCCGGAGGGGCGGCCGTGGGGGCACGCCTCCTGCGTGTTCGACGTGAGCGACGACGGGACTGTCATGGTCGCGGACCCCAACATCCCAAACCCGGAGGAGGTCGTGCGAGAGGTGCCGCGCGAGGACTTCTACCGGAAGTGGTACGAGCCGGGAGAGAAGTACCTGGTACGACGGACCGCGATGGCCGTCGAGCGCGACATCCCCCGCGGAGGGAAGGTTGCATCGACGAGGGACCTACCCAACCGGGTGGAGGTCCTGCACCTGGGGTCCGCCCCGCCGGAGGTGCTCACGCTGCTGGCCTGCCTGCCCCCTGTAGATCATGCGGGGCCCCAGCGGTGGCGCATCCTGCGCGACCCGCAGGTTGCCAAGGTGGTCCGCGACCTGCGCGCACAGCATGAGCCGGCGGCGCTGCGGGAGCTAGCGGGGACGACGCGCGACTACCTGGAGTCCCTCGTCACACACAAGACAGCCTCGCCCGCGGTGCGGGTGAGGGCCGGAGAGCAGGCGCGCGTCGCGTGGTACGTCGCCGACGAGGCCGCCCGCCTACCGAGGAGTACACGATGACCATCGCAGCCCTGACGACCGAGATCGCAACGCTCCACAAGGACCCCCGCGTCAAGACGGCGGGCCACTTTGGACCCTCATGGGCCGACGCCGTCACGCCCGAGATGTCCAACCTCGACATCGAGAACGCGCACCTCCCCCAGGCGCTACGACCCTACTTCCAGAAGCACACCATTCCCGCGAAAAACTGGGGGGCCGCAGAGGTCCTGCGGTCGAACCTGACCAGACCCCTTGTCGCGGACCTCGTCGCCGACTACCTCAACCATCCTGACACGATGTTCCGCTTGACCCAGGTGGCGTTCAAGGACTACCAGCAGCCGCTTCTTGAGCGGTGGCTTGAGGTCCGCAAGGAGGCGAGCCCAGAGAGCGGGCTTCTCGCCGCGGCGAGGCGCGCCCAGGTGTTCTTCTCTGCGGCGAACCAGGCCCGCCAGATCGCCCCGGAGGTCGAGGACGGGAAGCTAGACGACTCCACCAAGCGATGGCTCATGCCGCTCCTGCGCAAGGGTGGATACACACTCAAGACGGCCGCCCTGACCCCGGAGGACCGGGCCATTCAGGTGGTGCGAGAGCTCACCACGGACGCGATCATCCAGCGCCGCGCCGACCGGATGCCCAAGGACGCGCGTAACGCGTCCCAGCTCGAGCGGGACGCTGACGTTCGGGAAGTCATGATCGAGATGGGCAAGGACTACGTCACCGAGCCGGAGGCGCGTCGCTTCAAGGTGTCGGTGGGCAACGTGTACGACCAGGCGATCGACTTCTGGCAGGAGGCCGACATCGACGTCCAGGACAAGAAGGGGCGCGAGGTGGCCAAGAACAAGCTCTCGAACCTGTACACGGCGGCCAACCTGGTGATGAACTACCGCCACTCGCAGCTACCCGAGTGGCTACGAGTAGCGCTCGACGAGCGGGACCTGTCCCACCGCACCGCGATGGAGCACCCGAGCGAGCAGGACAAGCAGAAGTACCTCAAGGAGCACCCGAACGCCGACCCTGCGAACCACACGGTCTCGCGTCCCTCGGGGGGAGGTGGGTCCAAGGGCGAGGGGACAGGAATCGAGCACGTACGCCCCGGCACCAAGGCGTTCATGATCCACCACTCCTACGCACCCAAGACTCTCAAGGAGTTCCTGGACAAGGGGATGCCAGCTATCCAGCGGTTCGACGCCACCAAGCTCCCTACGGACCCGAAGCTCCAGGGGGTCATCCGAGAGGCCGTCAAGCTCTCCCCGCAGGGGTTCCGGAAGACCTACCGGGACGCGCTCGACTACGTGACGGACCTCCACAAGCGGAGCGAGCAGGACAAGCCAGACAGAGAAATCGCGCACGCGTTCCAGCAGGCAAACGCCCTGTTCCAGACCCTCGTGCAGGCGCAGAAGCTGCGCGACAAACCGGATGGGCGTCCCGACTGGCTGACCAAGACGGCTGAGGAGGACCCGCTCGTCGCGCTGGAGGTACTGGCTCAAGATAGCGCGGACGCCATGAGCATCCACCGCGTCATGGCCCCGCAGAAGATCCGACGCTTCTTCCACCCCAACACGCCCGAGGATGCGGGACCCCATGGGGCCGGGAACCTAGTGCCGGACCATGACCCGGTCCTGAAGGCCCTCATGGTCGACGCGCTGAAGACGCTGTCCGTGGAGGATCTCACCGACGCGTACGGGGTCGCCTTCGACTACTTCATCACCCTGAAGAACAAGGTACGTAACGAGGGGAACCCAGACCCTGAGCTCGTCCGCGCCCTCAAGCAGGCCGACGCAGTGCACCGGGCACTCTCTGGGGCGCACCTCGTCCGAAGCGCGAAGCCCGAGAAGCGTCCCGCCTGGGCCAAGGGAATCATCAGGGACTCGAAGCCCAAGGCTGGCGGGGACGACCCGCTCCTCGCGCTGGAGGAGATGGCGAAGTTCGAGGAGGGGAAGCCCGCCGACCCCACGGAGCAGATGTCCGAGGAGGACAAGGCGGAGTGGGAGAAGCAGAACGCGATCCACCGGAGCGAGTTCACGGCGCGCGTCGCCAAGAGTCTCGACCCGGAGCGTCAGCGGATCCTCGACCACCTGCGGCAGGAGCGGTGGGAGGTCGACACCGACTCCGACCCCCCGTTCGCCACGACCCCCGACGGGGTGACCCGCGTGTGGTTCGAGGCGAAGAACGTCTACATCGTGCACGGGAGGAACCCGGACGACCTCGTCCGGGACAACGCGAAGTCGATGGGCCTTGGGGACCTGGGGAAGATGTCAGGCCCCTCGTTCGTCTACGAGGTCGGGGAGTGGGTGCGCGACCTCACCAGGGACGGAGGGGTGACCCGCGACCGCGTCGAGCCCGTGTCGAGCCGGAGCGCGTCCACGCAGCCTCCGCCCGTACCCGCTGCGATCAAGGAGTTCCTCGGCCGACCGCTTCCCGCCGTCAAGAACATCACGGACAACCAGCTGCTGCGCGACAAGACGGTCCGAGGGATCATCACGGAGGCTGTAGGGATGAGCCCCACGGCGCTTCACAGCGCGTTCGCGGCTGCCTTCGAGTACAACCTGAGCCTCAGCCGGCTGAGCATGGACCTCGGGTCGGAGGACCAGGGAGTCCTCAAGAGGCTGCGCCAGGCGCACGCGCTCAAGATGGCGCTGTCGTACGCGCAGACCTACCAGAAGGGACCTGACTCCGTCCGCCCGTCGTGGCTGCGCACCTCTCTCCCGAAGACAGGGACGGATGGCGTGGACCCCACGCTCGACCCCACAGAGGAGATCAAGAAGATGCAGGAAGGACAACGCACGACGGAACCCGTCGACGAGATGGCCGCCCTCGAGGAGCTGGCGAAGTTCGAGGAGGGCAAGCCCGCTGACCCCACGCAGGACATGTCCCCCGAGGACAAGGCCGAGTGGAAGAAGCAGCACGAGATCCACAAGGACAACTTCAAGGCGGCCGGTGCCGAGATGCAGGTGGACCTCACGCCGCTCATTCTGTTTGGTTTGGAGCTCGACAAGCTCGCCGAACGCTGGAAGGCCGAGTGGCGCGCGAAGGTTATGCGAGCAGACGAGGTTCTCAAGAAAAGTTCCGATGCGGGGGAGCAGGCTCTGCACAAGATCATCGGTCGCGCGTTGGACGCACTGATTGAGGCGTCCAACGCGGGCGCGAAACTCCACCGCGCGGTTCGGATGCCGCAGCATCGGTTCGTGGCGTCCGAGGTCGCCGAGGACCCCATGGGGCCGCGCGTCGCCGCGATGGCGATCGACCTAGCGCTCATGATGGAGCGGCCGGCGCCGGTGGCGAGCGACCTCACCACGGACCGCGAGGCCGCCTCGGGGCTCTACGGCTACCCCAAGCGGGTCGAGAAGACGATCGAGACGGCGAGCAAGCGCGTCGCCAAGGCGGCGGCGCGGCTGGCGCGGGCGGCCTACGACCGGGACCCGCGGGTGCTCGCCTTCCTGCGCGCCCGTGCCCGCAAGGGGTGCCGGGCGGCGGGGCTGCTGGCCCACGAGCTTGAGGAGGCCGGTGCGCTCAACGGCAAGGGGGCCCCGCGCCGGGCCGGCGAGTCGGGTGGTCTCTACGGGTGGGGGGAACGCGCTTCGGACCTCGGGCTGCGCGCGTGTGCGGACCTCGAGCGGGAGGCTGGCACGATCGCGAGCGACCTGCTCGACAAGAAGGACGCCAGCAAGGTTGCGAGCTTCCTGCGCGAGCACGCGAGTCGCGCGGAGTGCCCGCGTGCGGCTCTGCTGGCGTACGCGATGCCTGATGAGGACGACGAGGACTAGGCGGAGGTAAGCGAGCGGACCACGTCCCCTAGCTCGCTGCGGATGCGGCGGTGGAGCACCTGGGCGCGACCGGGTTCGATGTGGAGGGAGGAGGCGGTCTCAGCGATCGAGGCCCCCTCGACGCGCGCGCGGAGGAACGCGAGGATGAGGTCGATCTCGCTGGGTGCGAAGGTCTTGCGGATGTGGACCTCTAGGCGAGACCACACCTGCTGGAAGGCGAGCGTCTCGTCAAGGTTCGGTGTGGTCGTGCCTCCGTCCGCCATTTCCGCCATGTCGACGACCGACCCCTCGTCGGATCGTACGCCGCGCCCGCGCGCGGACTTGCGCCAGGTGTTGCGGTCTCGATCCGGCCCCTCGCCGCCCTTCACCTCCTTCTCCGTGCGCGCCCCGTAGAGCTCGCGGCACACGGGTTCGGACCCAGAGTTGCGAATGTCGTTCTGTGCGCTACGCAGCGCGTACACGGCCACTTGGGACAGGGGGATCGACTGCCCCGCCTCCAGACGAGACCGGAACGCATCTCGACGAATGGCGCGGTGTAGGTACTCCTGCACATGGTCCATCGTGGTCCCGATGTAGTGAGACACCTGGCACCGCTGCCGGATCTTGCGTTCCAGGATCGGGTACAGAGCCGCCATGTGGGTGTCGAACCAGCGGGCGGTCGCGTTGCGCTCGACCTCCAGGACGGGAACGACCTCCGCGCGAACGGCCGCCAGGGCGTCGCGACCTGCATCGGTCAGCGTCCAGACGAGGGACTTCGACGAGGACCGCTCGATCCACGGGCCCCCCGGAGTCAACCGCAGGGCTCGCAGCACGCGGTCGGCCATGCGCCCTGCGGGGATCCCGGCGGACGAGATCACCCCCTGCATCTCACGGCGCGTCAGGCCCGCAGGATGGGCTGTCGTCGCCGTGAGAACCCTCGCGGAGGCGTCAGCGAGCGGGTCGGCCGTCCCTCCGATGGACACGTGGGTGCGCCCCACCCGACGCAGCGCGACCCCTCGACTCAGGCGCAGGCGCGCGACTGCATCGAAGGTCGCGCTCTCGACGCGACGCACGTCGTCGGGAGTCCGCGGGGGTCGATCTACCTCCACGAGGTCGTCGATGACCGTCAGGCCGAGGTCTGAGACGGTCAAGACGCGGGGTTCTGCGCCGGCTTCCGCCAGGTGCTGTAACCGATCGGCCAGCAAGGTGGCGCGGGGCATCTCGAAGGGGCCTAGCGGAACGGGTGGGCGACCGGTCTGGTAGATAGCCAACGCGGCACCGGCACGCGTGAGCGAAACCCCCTCCCCAGCGCGCCGCACGTACAGCTGGTCCGAGGACTCGCGGGCGATCGCTGTGGTGACCGCCCTGCGCAGCGAAGCCGCGCGCGCGCCCTGGTCTTCAACCAGGCTCAACCCCTCAGCGCGTACGTGTCGGAAAGCAGCAGCAACAGGAGATACGGTCTCCTGGGGGCACATGGACAAGGCGGCGATAGCTGGCAAGACTGAACGCGAACACTTCTTCATGGAACCTCCAGTAAACAAGCCCCCAGGGGTTCCCTGGGAGGTACCCCTGGAGCTGAGTTCCCCGCACCCCTGGCGAGGATTTGTCCGCGACGGTGTGAAGGTCCTGATTGACAGGAGATCTAATAGGGTTGCAATATCGAGGCTCCCGACCCAGGCAAGTCCACATCAATCGGTGATGGATCGCTTATCACACGAGTCTGACTAGGAGAATCTGGATGACACACCCCGTCGCTGCTCTTTGCCATCGAAGGCGCGTGGCCCACGCAGTCCTCCAAGAGGCGTCGCCAAACGCAGCCCAGTCGATGGCAGCACGCGTCGCGGCCTCCTGGGCCGTCGCGGCGTCCACCTCGATGGATGCGCGGCTTGACGCGACGCTGCGTGCGATCCTGATGGAGGGGGCGTTTGGTAAGCCGTTTGGGTCCTGGTCGAACAAGATGAACCCCATGCAGGCCGTGGAGAACGGGATCGAACCCGATGTGGCCCGCCAACTACGCGAGTCGGGGTGGTTCACTCGACCTGGGACGAGTGGGTACATCAACATGTACCGCTACCTGACGGAGGGGGCGATCCGTCTCGCCAAGCAGTACGGGATGGGGGACGCACAGGGCGAGGACGCGGTAGCGGAGCTCATGGCCAAGCCCGGCCGGCAGCCTGGTCAAGACGGGCAGGTACTGAAGTCGAACGCGCGGTCGGCTGGTGAGTTGCTGGCGAACGACCTCATGAAGGGGGAGGTGCCCGTCAGGCGTGCGTTCGCGCTGCTGACCAAGATGGTCAGGCGTCGCGTGCAGGACATCGCCAAGCAGCGTAAGCAGGATGAGACGCGACGGGAGGGTCCGTCGCGGGATGATGAGGGGAAGGAGCGTAGTCCGCTCGACCAGCTTCAGTCCGACGACGAGAAGCCGACCATCAACGAGGTCGTGCGGGCGAGCTTCCACGACCCACACGACCCGCTCGGGAAGTTCATCAGGTCGGAGATGCGTCAGACGTTTGAGGACGCCTACGGCGGACGTGCTCAGAGGCGTGCACCCAGCGAGAACGGGCGTGCGCGGGCTGAGAAGCCCCCCATGCTGCACCTGCTCGACAAGATGGAGGACCCGGAGAACCACGTCGTGGTCGACGGCCCTGACGGCCCGGTGCGTCGCCTCGTGATCCCCAAGCTGCGAGACGTTGCCGACGACCTCGGTGTGGCGCGATCGACCGTCAAGCAGCGGCATGCGCTACCGATGCTCATGAAGTTTACCGAGCGGCTGCGCACCGACCCGAAGATCAAGTCGACGATCGCCAAGGAGCTAGACCGGCGGGGCTACTCGCGGGAGGACATCCAGGAGTTCTTCGATCGTCCGAACCCGTTTGGAGTGACCAGCGTGACCCACGGCAGTCCGACGATCAAGATCGTCGATCCTCAGTACCGCGACGAGGACTAGGTCTCCCCTAACGGCCCTCCCTTCCTCCTCCCCTAGCGGCTCTCCCTTCCTCCTCCCCTAGCGGCCCTCCGGTTCTCCTCCCCTAGCGGCCCTCCTCGTAGGGCTGCTGTCGCAGCGATGACGGAAGGTGCTTCGCACCTTCACTAGGCTTCGAGACCTTCCTCCCCGCTTGATGCTTCCCTCCCTCGTACTAGATCTTGGAGGAGAGTGAGATTTATCTCACTCTCTGCACCACCACGATCACCACGATCCTCACCACCCCCACTACCTCCAACAGTAGTAGCAAGGGGCGACAGGCCGGCGATCGATCGCTTGCACCTTGTGCGTGTTCTGGGTAAGAAGGGCAGACGCGAACCGCGGGCCGTAAAAGGTCCGTAGTGCCCGGCATCCTCTTTCCCGAAGGGCGGAGAGGACCTGTCAAGACCGACCCCCAGACCACGGGGCGCGGCGACGCCGAGGGCAGCCCGAGAGGGTGCAGAAGCCGTTGAGCTGAGAGCGAGCTGCCGGTTCCCGTCCATCTGCCAACCGAATAGTCGAGGCCCGCGGCATCTCCCAGGAAGGAGATGCCGCACCGCCCTCATGGAGGGCAGACCACCCAAGCAGGTCCGAGATTGGACGGACCCCTCTGGGCGGAACATGATCGCTCCTTACGGCGTGTCCTACCTCGCCCAACCCCGCACTACCAGGGCGTTGAGCTCCAGGAGGAGGACCCAGGAGGGGAGCTCCGGCCGATTCCGTCTCTAGCGGCCGTGGTAGCGAGTTGCCCCTTCGAGGTGAGTGGAGCAAGCGTCACAGGGCTGTGGTCCAAGAGCCCGAATGGACGAACCAACACCTCCCCGTCCCCACCGCAACCACCACGATCACCACGATCCTCACCACCCCCACTACCTCCAACAGTAGTAGCAAGGAACGTGCCAACGTGGAGGCCAAGACACCATACGATCGTCTGCACGATGACCGAGCCTGTCCGCGCCGTAACGGCAAATTGACCCTGCTCCGTCCAGTGCCCGAGCCTGACGAGCTCACCACGAAGCAGTACGGGGTGTCTGACCCGCGCGGGTCAGACATGTTCTTTGACATCGCTGGTAGGGTCGCTTCTCGACGCGACCAGGTCCGACCCGATGGGTCGGACGGGTAGTCGTGCGTGATGATGGATCACACGCAGGATCGACGGGGTGCGCGCTTCGTGTTCGTGCATGGGCCTGGCGCGGAGGTGCATGTGCGTCGGTTGGTCGAGTCGAAGTACGTCGTGCGGGCCGAGGTGCGCCCAGAGGGTGGGCTCAAGGCAGAGGCTGCCCGCGACCTGGCGGACCTGTTGTCGGGGTCTCCGCCGGGGGACCGGCCGAGCGCGGTGGTGGTGGGTCCGCTGGACGACACGCTGCCTCGGGCGGGGGACGCGCTGCTCAAGGCGACCGAAGACCTGACGGGCGGGGTGTCGGTGTTCGCGTGGGCGAACGACGTCGCGTCGGTTCCTCCGGCGCTACGTTCGCGGGCGCTGGTGGCCTACGCGCCTGGACCAACGGGGCCCTCCCCGGAGGTGGAGGCGGCGGTGAGGCGGGCTATGGGAGTGGCCCGCACGGAGCCATGGGAGGTGGGGAAGATCGTAGAGGGACTGGAGCCCCGTGACCTTCTCCTGGGGGTCGCGGAGGTAGCGTGCTCTGGAGACCCGGCGGACTTGGAGGTGTGGCGGCGCGCGAGGCAAGCGCTGCGCGGGGCGCGGACGAGCCGCGTCGAGCTCCTGTGGGTTCTGGTAGGCGCATGAAGAAGCCAAGGAAGAAGGCTCCGGTCATCTCAGAGCTTGGGGACCCGCCTGACAACCTCATTCTCGTGGAGGGGATGGAGGCGGCGTTGCGCGTGCGTGCCGTCGATGGGATCGTGGCGCGGGTGCGCACTCCTTGGGTGCGTCTGGGTCCAGGGACGGCTGTAGGGACGATCGAGGAGGTCACCGCACCGGACTTCGACGGTGAGGACCGGGTGTCGCTGCACCTCACGGAGGTCGACCCGGCACCCGGGTGGGGCACACTTCAGGCGTTCGCCAAGGACGTGCGGGTGCTGCTCGTGGAGTTCCAGGGGGACGTGCCCAAGGACTCGCCGCTCGGGCGAGTCGCAGAGAAGATCCCCAAGGGGCGGAGGTTCTGCTTCCCGGCCGGGAAGCCCTGGGAGGCGCGTGCGAGGGCCGTACAGTTCGCCAAGACCGAGTTTGGGCGGCTCGGACTGCGGGATGAGGGTGCGGCGGAGGCCCTGGTGGACGGTGGGCTGGTGGATCTCGGGCGGCTCGGGATGGAGTGCCAGAAGGTCGCGTGGTACTGCGCGGCGCGCGGGCACAGGGGGGCGGGGGCGGAGGACGCGCGCGCGGTGGACCCCCTGGGAGGTCGGTCGGAGGTCGAGGACTTCGTAGGGGCCCTGGCGGATCGTGACGTCCGCCGGATCGCGCACACCCTAGCGGGGCTGCGGAGGGCGTCGCGGACCCCGCCGGTCGCGCGCGTCGCCGCGGTCGTGTCGAGGTGCGGCTACCAGTGGATGTGTGCGGCGGCCCACAAGGGGAACGACCAGGAGGTCGGAGAGGCCGTCGGTGCGCACCCCTACGTAGTGAAGATACGCGTTCGGCCCGCGGCCCTGCGATGGGGTGTCGCGGGTGGAAGAGACCTCGTCGAGGTGGCTGCGAGGGCTGACCGCGCTCTTCGGTCAGGGGCGCGCGCGCCGTGGGCTGTCTTGAGCGCGGGGATCCTTCATGCCGCAGCTCGGACCGGAGGGGCCATCTCGACCCCACCGAGATGACACCCCTGCACGTACGGGTCCGTGTACCTCGGACCCACATACAACCCTCGGTGGAGGCCGTATGGCAGGCCGGGACAGTCACCTTCGTGGTTGGGGCTGACGGACCGCGACGCGACGCGCTGCTCCTGCTGCTGGCCGCGATGCTGGAGCTTCCACACCACATCCGCAAGGTTGATCCGATGTGGATGCGCATCGCGCCCTGCGCGGTGACCGCCTACACGTACGGGAAGCTCATAGGACCAGACCTCGCGTCCGCAACGTGCTGGAAGAACCCGGCCATCGTGGAGCTTGGGGGCGCATCCGTGCGCCTGTGGGGGGTCGGGTGCGACTTCCAGCCCGACGACTCGGGTGCGCGCGGAGTCCTCTGCAACCCCGCGGGGGATCTCTTTCTGGGGGGTTGGGACTGCCCCCTCATGGGTAGTGTGTCGTCAGGTATGCTGCTCGCGCCCTCGGTGGACACGTGGGGCTCGGCTGCGAGAGAGGTCGTCTCGCGCTCGATCGCGCAAGGGTCGCGGGTCATCCTGTCAGGGCGACAGGTACCATCTTGGGTCAGGTCGATCCGCAACCTGCGGGAGGTGCTCGTTCCGTCGAGCAGCCGAATAGCTATAGCAAGGTAGAACTGTGGACAACAAACCCATCACGATCGTCGTCGATCGCGTGCAGTATCGTAAGGACGACTTCTGCGTCCTTCAGACGACCTCATCCCTTCACGGGCCCATCAGCGTGGTGGGTTCCCTGCCGTTTGGGTCCGCTCAGGTTCGAGAGGGGACCGTGCTCGCCATCCACGCGACCGAGACGATGGACCCCAAGTGGGGTCGACAGCTTCGACCCGGTCCGGTCCTGCTACCGCTCGCTGCGGATCCCAGGGTCGTGCTTCACGGGGCCGAGATCGGCTCTGAGGTCCAGTACCTTGCTATGCTGCTCGTGGCACGCCACGCGGACGCCGCGTTGCTCAGCACGGCGATCCTTCGGGGGGACCCTAAGGAGGTCGAGAAGTTGTCCGGTGTGAGCGCGAAGGTTGCGGAGCACACCGTTCGGGGGTGGCAGCGGTTCGTCACGGCCGCCAAGCTCACCGCGGCCATGCGGCGAGCGCACGTGTCCACCTCGGAGATCTGGTCCGCGATGCGGAGTGGGCTTGACCTTGGGATCGTCCTCCAGAACCCCTGGGCCCTCGCGGAGAAGCGGATCCTTTCTCTTCCGCGAGTAGATGGGCTCGCCGAGGCGCTTGGCATCACCCCTACGCCTGAGGTGCGAGCGCGCATCCTCGTGCGGGAGTTGCTCGACCGGTACGCGGACGCTGGGGACACTTGCGTCCGCGTGCAGGAGGTCGTGGCCGAGATGCTGCGCGAGATCCCCGAGTGGGACACCAAGCGTTGCGTGGAGCTCCTCCGACAGCTTCCCTCTCAGGGGATTGCAATCTTGTCTCGCCCACCAAGCGGAGAGGCTGTGGTGTACGCGCCGGTGCTCCATCACTGGGAGGTGGAGTCCGCACGACTCCTTGCGGATCGCCTCGTCACCGCGAAGCCTCACCCCGCGAGCCCAATCGGGCAGGCGATGCTGCGGATCAGCGGGAAGGCGACCTTGGAGGACGCTGCGGAGGTCCTGTCGCAGGAGCACCTGCACTTGTCACCAGCCCAGCGCGCCGGCCTGCGGGACGCGCTGGTGTGTGCGGTCTTCCTGTTGACCGGCCTTCCCGGTACGGGCAAGACCACCACGCTGCGGGCGCTCGTTGCGACCCTGCACCAGGTCGGTGCGAACGTCCTGGCGGTGGCTCCGACCGGCGTGGCGGCGCGTCGTGTGCGGCAGTTGTGTGGAGTTCCCGCGCACACCTTCCACGCAGCTTTTGGGTACCAGCCCTCCCGCAACCTTGACCGAGGAGGAGACTACGTGGGTCTGGAGGGTGGGAATCGCTCGCGCGCTGCCGACGCCTTCTCGGACGACTGGCGGCACGGGCCTACTAACCCCGTTGACGCCGACGTCCTCATTGTTGATGAGTCCTCGATGATGGACCTGTCGCTCTTCTATCGGGCGCTGGCGGCCACGCGGCCAGAGTGTCGCATCATCCTCGTGGGGGACCCCGCGCAGATCCCGTCCGTTGGACCAGGGTCCGTGCTGCGGGACCTGCTACAGGTCGATGAGGTTCCGCGGGTCCACCTCAACGGGATCTTCCGTCAGACGATGGCCAGTCCGGTGGTGCTCGCAGCCCACGCGATCTACGAGGGACGGTCTCCGGCCGTCCGGGAGGTGTTGACGCCGGAGGAGGCGCTCAACCCAGCGCAGGAGGACGACGTGTGCCTTCTGCACGCAGGATCGGACGAGGAGGCGTTGCACCTGGCCTGTGAGGTCGTCGACCCCTTGTACCGGGGTGCTAAGGGGGTCGGTGCCGTCCAGCTTCTCTCTCCTCGACACGGAGGAGAGGCTGGGGTCACGCGGTTCAACGAGGTGCTGCGGACACGCCTCAACCCCAAGGGTCCTGACGTCTCGGAGGTTAAGGTCGCGTCCGGAGTCATCCGACAGGGCGACCGAGTGATGATCGTGAAGAACGACGCAGAGCTCGGGGTCTACAACGGGGACGTGGGGGAGGTACGAGAGGCCACGACGACCGGTGGAGGGCGCATCGTTGAGGTTCGACTCGACGGGTCCCCGCCTCACATCGTGACGCTCACCAGGGACCAGCCCACTACGTACCTTCGCCTCGCCTACGCGGTCACCTACCACAAGTCGCAGGCGATGGAGTACGAGGTGGTCGTGATCGTTCTGCTCCCGTCCTTCGGAAACCAGGTGACGCGTCGTCTCCTGTACACGGCAGTGACGCGAGCCAAGAAGCGCGTAGTCATCGTTGGAACGCACGAGGCGATCGCCTCTGCGATCTATCGCACGGGGGACGACACGCGGACCACCTACCTCAAGGATCGGGTCCTCCAGCAGATCGACGCACGTCGATCGTCCGTCCTGCCTGTGGGCGGGGTAAGTCCCCCGCAGGAGGCATGCGGATGAGTCAACCAAGCAGCGACGTGAAGTCACGTCTTGTTGTACACAAGGTAACGGCCAGTCGTACCGTCGATGGGCACTTCGTCAGTCTGTCGTGTGGGACGAAGGAAGACACGGGGCTCACCATCGAGGAGGGTTGCGAGGCTCTCATGGAGGTAGGGCACGAGCTAGACAAGGTCATCCTTGAGCGAGGATTCGTCTCTCGCACGATGCCCCCAGACCTGTTGACCGCGGGTCTCAAGGGTCTCACGGAGTTGTACCGAGCTTACATGGGACGCCGACGCCAGAATCGGGCGGCGCAGAGCACCTAGCGGGGACCCTCATGTCTGACGACACGACTCTTCCCGCTCCAGAGACTCCTCTCGACAAGGCCCAGGCGCTGTTCGCTAAGGCTACGCCAGCGCCTATTAAGGCGGACCGGGAAGCCACGGAGAAGATCGTCAAGGACCTCGACGGCATGACGGTAGACCTCGACCCGGACCCCGCAGTGAGCGGAGGGGCTCCTGTGCTGCGCAGGAAGATCGCGCAGGTCGAGGCGTTCCTCTCCTCGTGTCTCGCGATGGTCAGCGCGACCCGCGTGCGGGTCCAGCACGCGCGCAGTCGGCACCGAGACCTCCAGCTTGGCCTCAAGCTCGCGACAGACCTCCTCGTGTCTAACGACCCGGAAGTAAAGAACGGGCGCAACATCGCGGATCGAAACGCGCTCGCGTCGATCAAGCTCCAGGCCGAGCACCTCATGGTGCGGGAGGCGGACGGGGACCGTACGGAGGCCGAGACGATCCTTCAGATCGCCACCGCCAAGCTCGCGCACCTCAAGGACCTGAGGATCCACCTACGCGCGCAGCTCCGGGACCTGACCGACAGCACTCCATCAGGTACTGGGGGGACTGGTTCTCACGCCTCTCGGTATCCCCTTCCACCCCCCTCTGGAAACCTCGCTGACCCAGCGGACCCTAACTACTAGGGTCGACGACAAGGGTCGTCTCAACCGCTCACCCCGCGGGTAGGGTCTTCTGCACCGCTTTCGGGCGCACCGAACCTCGTCTCAGTGACATAAACCCTTCACTGCGACCCGAGCGGGCCAGGAGACCCCATGTCTGACCTCAGCCTCACGTATGAAGTTCCCATCGAGAACACGATCACCTTCGACCAGGGCGACCGCGACCTTGACGCCTCGGGCGACCGGATCAAGTTCGAGTCAGGACGCAGCTACCGGCTCTCGTTCGTCATCTTCCCCCCGACGCCTGAGAAGCGCCCCGACTTCAAGCAGCCTCCTCGCTGGTGGCAGGCGGAGCGCTACTGGAACAGCCACATCAAGCAGTACGTCGTGTACGACGACACGCACCGTCGGTTCCTGTCCGGTACCGACAAGGCGCGTCACAGCGCGGCGACGATCGTCATCCAGTGGCCGACCGACCAGAAGGGCAAGCTCGATCCGTCCCGTATTGAGACCGACTCCAAGGTCGGGTACGTCCTGCTCGACAAGGACAAGTACGCCAACATCAAGGCCCTTCAGGACGAGTTCCCCCTCGGGGACAACGACCTCATGGTGACCTGCACGGACACCAACTTCCAGAAGATCACCGTGCGGAACACCAAGGGCAACATGTTCGAGCAGCTCGTGACCAAGGCGGCTTCGGAGCCGGGCGGGGCGGCGGCTCGCATCGTGGGTGGGATGCTCGACCGGATCAAGCGGCTCGCCCAGAAGCTGAACAACGGCGAGATCGCCCACAAGCTCACCGCTGCTGAGGTCGACGCCAAGATCCGCGGCGCGGCGGCGGGCGGCCGTGGTGGCGCGGCGGGTGCGGCGGCGGCGGCAGCGGGTGCGGTTCCCTCCTCGGAGGAGATCGACAACCTCATCGGCAGCCTCAAGTAGCTCGATGAGGGTCCTGGGTCTCGATCCCAGCCTCACCCACTTCGGCTGGGCACTAGCGGAGTGTGAGGCGGGACGAGTCCCCACCTGTCTCGATCGCGGAGAGCTACGCACGTCGTCATCGACGTTGTTCGTAGACCGCTACGTGGACCTGCGAGAGCGCCTCCGGGTGTTGGTACGTGCGCACCCGGACCTCCTCGTGTCCGCCGAGTACTCGGTATTCGGGGAGACGTACTCGGAGGGGATGTACGGGGTCTTCTTGTACATGTGCGAGGCTCTACGGCAGGAGCGGTGCCCCCTCGTGTTATGGTCGCCCCTGCACCTCAAGGCGCAGGCACGGGCCTTCCTTCGGCGTCCACCCAAGTGGTCGATGACGAAGGCTGACATGGTGGAGGCCGCCAAGCGAGACACGGGGCAGAAGCGCGGCTGGAGTGAACACCAGGCAGACGCCTGGTGGGCCGCGCGCACAGGCTGTCGATTCTGGTTGCTCCAGCGTGGTGAGGTAGCAGAGCAAGACCTCACCACGCTGGAGCGTGAGCAGTTTACCGATGTGCGAGTGCGCAAGAAGGGTGCGCTCGCCGGAACCATCGAGCGGAAGGGCGCTCTCCACAAGGAGGACAAGCGCTTCTTCCTGTGGGGAGACCATGACGAAGAAGAAGGAACGGGAGAAGGATAGCGACGAGACCCTTGCCGAGGAGCCAGAGGCCGCGATCAAGACCCATGCGCCACCCAAGCCCAAGGCAAAGTCCCCCGTCAAGCGGGACCCTGCCTTCGCGAGCGGGTTCGCGGCGGCCGGTAAGATGGTCGATAGCGTCTTCGCCAAGGCGAAGAAGCCGGCTCCCTACGTGCCGATCTCATCCCGAGAGATGAGGGAGTCGCTCCCGCACATCTCGACGGGCAGCTTCATCCTCGACTACCTCATTGGCGGGGAGCCGAACGACCTCGGGGTGCCCCCGTGTCCCGGCTGGCCGCTCGGGCGCGTCGTGCAGATCTACGGCCCGGAGTCGTGTGGCAAGACGACGTTCGCCCTCATGGCGTGCGCGGAGGCGGCCCGCAGGGGCTGGCCTTCAGTCTACATTGACTGGGAGCACGCCATCGTTCCCGACTACGCGCGTCGCCTCGGGGTGCCGATCGACGACGAGTCCCTGTTCCGTCTCTACCAGCCGAACACCCTGGAGGACGGGATCCAGATCGCGTACGTGTTCGCCAGCTTCAAGGTGCCCGTGATGGTGTTCGACTCGGTCGGGTTCGCCGTCCCGACAATCGAGCACGACCGTGCCCTCGCTGACCGCGATGGTAGTGCCGGGCAGCCAGGCATCGTGGCGCGTGCGTGGTCGCGAGAGCTTCCGCAGCTATCGGCGGAGCTCTACAACGCCAAGACGTTGCTCATCGCGATCTCGCAGCTTCGCAGCAGCATCAACGCGGGTGGTATGGGACCCGCCGACACCATTCAGGGCGGCATGGTGTGGAAGTACGTGTCGAGCCTCCGCATTCGGTTCAAGAAGATCCGCGTGGAAGAGGAGGCGCGCTTCAACCCCCTCAAGGGGATCTCGGAGAACATGACCGTGTCGACCGAGATCGAGGCGAAGATCGACAAGACGAAGATCGGGTCGAGCCAGGGCCGCAAGGCGAGCTTCATGATCAGCTTCGGGATCGGGGTCGACAACATCCGGTCGGCCTTCGACATGCTGCTGCGCAACAAGCGCATTCGACAGAACGGGGCCTTCTACGACTGGGTTTCCCCAGATGGGACGGTGGTCAAGGGCCAGGGCAAGAAGGCGTTCTTCTCCGAGATTCGAGGTAAGGGCTACGAGGCCGCCTTCTCGGCGGAGGCTCGTGGGCTCATCCAGACCGAGGTCAAGATGGCCGAAAGTGACGCGGAGGCTGCTGAGGAGGGGTCTGAGGAGGATCTCGCCGAGACGATCCGCAACCTCGACTAGGTCTCTGTCAGAGGGTTCGGGTAGCTTAGGTTAAGATGCCCGTCCGATTCCGCCTCAAGAACTTCCAAGCCTACGAGGACGCAGAGGTCGAAGTCTCCGGCCTTACGGCAGTCGCCGGCCCCAACAACGGGGGCAAGTCCGCCCTCGCTCGCGCGATTCGCGCCAGCTTCCAGAACACCCCGTCCGCCCACCTGGTTCGTCGTGGCGCTCCCCAGATGGAGGTCGAAGTCGACCTCGGGGACTCCCGCTTCACGTGGGGGAGGGACGGGGGGTCCAAGGGTCGTCCCATGTATCGTGTTGGAGGGGCAACCTTGTACCCTGGACGCGAGGTTCCTCCCCAGGTGCGTGAGGCGGGGATTCGGTCTGTGGAGGTGGGAGGGGAAGCGGTGTGGCCGCAGTTCGCGCGCCAGGGTGAGTCCGCCTTCCTGGTGGATCGCACGGGAGCCTACCTCGCGGAGGCGGTATGCGACCCCGGACGGGCGGAGCTCCTCGCGCAGGCCGCTCGACTCCTTGAGTCGGACCGTCGTAGCGTGCGGGGTCGGTTGTCTACGGCCCAGGAAGCGCTGCGAAACGCGCGAGGTTGGTTGGCCTACCTCAGCCCAGCAGAGTCGAGCGCGGAGGAGGCCACGCATGTCCCAGGGCACCTCGCACGCGTAGAGGCCCGTCTTCAGGAGGTGGAGCGCCTCCAGGGCCTGCGCGACCAGATCACCGCCCTAGCGGCCCGCGCAAGGCGGCTGGCGGGGGTGCGAGACTTGAGGCTTCCGCATGGAGACCTGTTGCGGGAGCTCGTGGCGCGTCTCGACCACCTGCGCGCCGCGCGAGATCGCCTGGGAAGATCTGCCAGGCAGTGCGAGGCGCTGAAGGTCATCACTGCCCTGCGACTCCCAGAAGGGGAGGGGCTGCGCGACAGGGTTCAGCGTCATGCGGCCGTCCTGCGCGCTCGGGACCACATCCAGCACCTTAGCGCCAAGCGAGAGGCCCAGAAGGTCCTCCAGAAGATCACGCTACCTGACGCGCAGGTCCTTCGGTCCTCCCTCGACCGTCTGCGCGTTCTTCGATCCACGAGGGACCACCTGAGGAATGCGGGCGAGCGCCTGCGAGACGCTCGTCGTGACGTGGAGGAGAGTCGTGCCGCACTCACCCTTGCGACACGGTGTCGAGACGAGGTGGTCAATGACGTGGGAGCTTGCCCGTTCTGCGGGTCTACAGCTCCGAACGAGCGGCGACCGGAGACACACTCTCATGACCCTACTACTTGCCATTATGCTGTTGATGGGGGCACAGGTCGGTAACGCTTCCCAGTACGGATTCGTTGGGGACCGCTACGACAACGTGGGCACCTTCGCCTGCAAGGATCGACTTCAGACGAAGTATGGTTCCCGCGAGTGGGAGAAGATGCGCGACAGTGGCGTCGCACACCGTACCCTTCCCTGTGGAACCCGCGTTGGGGTCTGCCTGGCCAGAACGGGTCGATGTACGGTCGCCTACGTGGTCGACAGAGGGCCGTGGGGGACGTTGAACCGCAAGGGGGTTTGGCACATGCGCACCAAGCGCCTTCCTCCAGGGGAGCGGTACCGAGGTCACCTCGACCTCCTCCCTAACGTCTACACTGCGATTGGCCTGGCCGGGATCGAGACCGTCTACTACTGGGTCCTCGCTCCGGGGAACTCCGGCCCCCCTGCCCTACTTCGCCCTCCAAGGAGGGTCGCATGAGGTCGACCGCCAAGCTGCTGGGGGTCCTGGGGACCCTCATCGTCCTGATTGCGCTCGTGAGCCCAGTCCTACAACGGGTCCAGCGCGAGCGTGAGTGGAATCGTCTACATAATGCCTGCGATGCTGGTGGCACGGTAAGCTGCGTGATTCTCACCGTCAAGGTGACGCCTGCCTGCACGAGGGACCAGGAAGCGATGGCCTGCTACCACGCTGCGCACCTGCTTGAGCGAGGGGTCGCACGTGCGCGCGAGACCTCCCGCATCACGAGCTACTACCAGATGGCGTGCCGTGCTGGAGTGCTGCGTGCCTGCGAGAGGTTGAGGCCATGAAGTAGATTCGCTCTGGGTCGTCTTCCTTCGAGGGGGTGTCAGACCGAGGGGTATAATCTCCTCGATGCACCTTCTCTGGAGAACAGACGTCCACATGCGCGACCGAGCACCTCGGGGACGCTCGGACGACTGGACGGAGACGGTCACCGACAAGCTCTGCCAGGTGGGCGAGATCGCCCGCGACATCAAGGCTACCGCCGTCCTCGACGGCGGTGACTTCTTCGACGAGAAGAACCCCGACAACAACTCGCACGACCTCGTGCGGAGGACCGCCAAGGTCCACCGCAGCTATCCCTGTCCGGTCTACGCGAACATCGGGAACCATGACGTCCGGTACGGCTCACTTGCTCACCTGGATGAGAGTCCGCTCGCCGTCTGCTTCGAGAGCGGGATCTTTCGTCCCTGCTACGGGCCGCATGAGGCCGTGCTCACCAACCCTGATGGCACCACGGTTCGGGTGGTGGGTCGTCCGTATCAGGGAGCTCGCTTCGACCCCGCCTCCCTCTACGTCCCCCCGGGACCGGAAGATCACCTGGTGGTGATGCTCCACCAGCTCGCGTCGGCGGACCCGAGCCTGGCCTTCTTCCCTGGGGAGGACGTCCTGCCTTACGGGCTTTTCCCTTCCCTATTCCCGTCGGCAAGCGTCGTGTGTGTGGGGCACTGGCACAAGGATCAGGGGGTGCGTGAGTTCGCGCCGGGCCAGTGGGTCGTCAACATCGGGTCCCTTACGCGGGGGACCCTCGCGGAGGACGACGTGCAGCGCATTCCGCAGGTTGCAGACCTGCACCTGCTGCGCGGACAGCCCGCTACTGTGCGCACCATCGCGATCGACGTCCGGTCTCCTGCGGAGGTGTTCAAGGACCGGGAGGAGGTCGCTGATCGACCCACGGTCGACGTCGCGTGTCTCGCGCAGGTGGCGACCGCGGTGGCAGAGGAGGGGAGGGACCAGACGCTGGACGCCCTGGTGCGTGCGCTCCCCAACGTGTCGCCAGAGGCGCGCGAGCGGGTACTCGACGTATTCAGGCGCTCCGAGAGCGCGAGGATGCAATCATGATCGTCTACTGGCCCAGCATGTCGTCCTGGGAGGAGTGTCCGCGACAGTACCTGTGGCGGCGTGGATTCCCTGGTATCGACGTTGGAGGTGGAGAGGGTAGGCAGAAGCCCTTTCCTGAGGGAAAGACCGACGAGCACGCGCTTGTTGGTACGGTGGTGCAGAAGGCCGTTGAGGTCTTCTACAACATGCGAGGGTGGGAGCGGGACGAGGACGACGCTCGTCAGATCCTGCGGATGGTCGCCAACGATGAGTTTGACAAGGAAGTTCGGAAGGCGTCCGAACCTCCTAAGCAGGGGCGGAAGCCGAACTTCCGGCTCGCCCCGCGAGCCGACCTAGCGGCCCTGCGCGCTGACGTCATCCGGTCCGCGCAGGGGTTCGTGGCGACCTGTCATGCGAACAAGCTCTACGGGGACGTCGCGCTGCCGGAGCACAAGCTGGCTGGCCGGCTCCGCGTGGACCCCGAGGTCGTGGTGAGCGGCCGGCTGGACCTATACCTTGTTCAGAGCACCGAGACGGGTCCGTTCGTGCTGGACGGGAAGAACGGGCGGGAGTATTGGGACGATGACGCGCGCGCGTTCCGTATGCACGTCGACGTTGACCAGCTCGTGTTCTACGCACTCGCAGTCTCCCTAGTCTATGGGCAGGTGCCCAAGCGCCTCGGGGTCGTCCCTTACCGCTACCCTGCGGGTTACGACTGGGAGGCAGAGGTGGGGTTCCTGCGTGACGTAGTTCGAGCTCCTGACGCGACAGATAGTCGCAAGCGCGCGCTCGCGGCCTATGAGGCCCGGGGTCCATCCAAGGGGATCGTGTGGTACGACTGCGACCAGGAGCGGGTCGAACAGATCGCCGCGCGGGCTATCCGGTTCGCGGACGAGATGCTACGGATCGAGCGGAAGTCTCCGCTCCCCATGCCCCCAGATACGCAGGCCGCGGTGGTGGCCGACGACTTTCCGGCCAGGGTGGGGGGGCAGTGTCGGATCTGTGACTACGAGTCAATCTGTGAGCCTCGGCAGGTGCAGCTCGCGGAACTACGAGCCAAGCGGAAGCCCGTCGTGACCGCACCCTTCGTGGCGGAGGAGAACCTCGCCCAGGAATCTGATCTGGACGGCCTCGCCGGCCTGGCGAGTTTGGTCAACCGCGCGAGCGGGTAGGAGGGGCGATGGCTGAGATCGATACACGAGCACAAGGTGTCCTGCGTCGACTAGACGAGACGAAGGCGCGCTTGTCCCGTGCGGAGGGTGCCGCGCAGGCGAGCGAGCAGGAGTGGGAGGCGGCGCGGCAGCGCGCCGTGGACCTCGGAGTAGATCCTGACCGCATCGACGAGGAGATCCAGGCGATAGAGGCGCAGATCGCGTCCGAGGTGTCTCGAATCTCAGCCCAAATCGACCACGTATCGACGACCCTCCAGTCCGTAAACCACTAGACCTCCCCGAGGTGCCTATGCAGTTCGAGTGTTCCAGGAATAACCTTCACAGCGCGCTCGTGTCGGCGTCCAAGAGCGTCGGTCCCAAGTCTGGTACGGATGACCTCTCAGGGTTCGTGCTGTTTCGAGTCAAGCGCGACGACACCCACTCCCCTGTGAGCGTGCTGTCCTTCAATCGGGTCTCCGTGTCGCAGGTCCCTATCCAGGGGGTTACCGTGCCGGAGGGCCTGAAGGACGGGTACTTCACCGCTGACGCACATGCGCTGCTCCAGTGCCTACAGGCGGTCCCCGACGGGGACGCGGTGACGTCGATCAGCTACGACGGGAAGCATAGCTCCATCACGGCGGGGCTGTGGACCAACCACCTCTCGGCCTGCAAGGCGGACCAGTGGCCCTTCTGGGACGAGCGGGTCGCGGCCTCGAAGGAGGAGGCCACCCTGGAGACGGCTCCCTTCGTGGACGCCATCACGCGGGTGTCCCTCTTTGCCAGCAAGGACGAGTCGCACGAGCCGCACAGGTGCGCTGTCTACTGCTGGGATGGACGGGTCGTGGCCAACTCGAAGCTCGCCTACGGGATCGCGATCGGGCCCTTCTCGGGGCGGTTCATCGTTCCGTCCGCGGCCATCCGACCGCTCAGCGACTTCCTGCGTTCCGGAGGCGACACCTTCACCGTCCTCAAGCACGCCAACATGACGACGTTCCGTCGTCAGGACGGGGGGATCTTTGGAGTCCTGGTGCAGCAGGGGTTCCAGAACGTCACCTCGCTCCCTGCGCTGGCGGTCGATGAGACCTCGACGAACTCCTTCACCGCGTCGCGCGACCAGGTGCGACGGGCGGTCGACTTCCTCTTTACGGCCGCTGCTCCGACGGAGAAGTTCGTTGGGTTTCAGCTCGACGTGGGGCACAAGACCGTACACCTGGCCACGCAGCTCCGAGCCACCAGCAAACCTCACTCGATCCCGGTGTCGGTCGAGGCGACGGGATCTGACGAGACGGGGCGCTTCTCCAAGGAAGCGCTCGACGCGGTCCTGTCGGTGTGGAGCGACACCAAGATCACGTTCGACCTCATCGGGAGCAAGTCGTCCACGTCCAGCCGCAAGGTCCTCATGGCCCGCGTGTCGGAGCCGCAGGACCCGGCGAAGTCTCTCCGCTACGTCTACCTCCTCAACGGCGGGATCGTCGGTTGAGCTCGCTGCGGGCCGAGGTCGCACGCCTACGGGACAGGTCCGAGCAGGTACGCGACCGCGCCCTGCGTCTCCAGGCATCGTGTACCCAGGCACGCATGACGATAGCTACCTCGATCATCGACGAGCAGGACCTGTCGCTTGAGGACGAGATCCTCACCGAAGCGATCTCGGTCGTCGCGGGTCTCACGGACGCGGAGGTGCGCAACGGGTTCTCTCTCGTGGAGAACCTGCTGCGCGAGGCGATGCGCGTGGTGTTCGCAGACCAGCAGATCGGAGTAGAGGCGCGCGTGGGGCAGGAGCGAGGCCGCATCGCGGTCGACGTGGTGACCTCCGTTCCGTGTGAGGGGGGTCGAGTCGAGGGGCAGGCGTCGGACCTGTTTGGAGGGTCCATCACGACCATCCAGGCCGTCTTCCTGCGAGTAGCCTGCATCCTGAGGCGTGGTCTTCGTCGCTTCATGGTTCTGGACGAGACTCTGGCTCCGCTTGACGAGGCGTACGCTCGCGCGTTCGCGAGCGTATTCGCGGACTTGTGCCGTCGGCTCAACTTCGACGTGCTCGTCATCACTCACTCCCACGCGTTGTGGGAGGCGAGTCCCCGGAGGTATCGCGTGCTGCGAGGAGCACGTTCCTCACGGCTCGTCCTCGATCGAGGGGTACGCTAGTCTCATGCGTCGACCCGGGGAGATTCACCAGAAGTTCAAGCAGGTGCTGTACCGGCACCGTAAGCGGGCGATTGAGGCTGTCCTCAAGCCAACACCAGAGAACTGCGCGCACAACGGGATCGCCCCGACCCATCCAGGTTGGGTTGCGTCTGGAGGGGCGAGGGGGCCTCTGGTTCAACTTCGCGTCTGTAAGAACGTCGAGGCTGGTATCGCGGGGGTCATCTGCGACTCGCACTACGCGGAGGGTCTGAGTGGTGTCTGCGCGCGCACCTGCCCACACTATCGTCCCGTCAAGACACCAGAGGACGTCAAGGAAGAGTTTCGTCAGCTCGCCAGCCAGTCGCTAGGGGATCTGGCGGCGAAGTACCCGGACCTCGCCGCGCTCGCCTGGGTCCTGAAGGATCCTGTAGAGGTTACGGAGGAGGCCGATGACGTCCAGGACGTACCCCCCAGCCAAGAGCGGTTTGACGAGCACGTCAAGCCAACCGAACTCGTCAAACCGCCCGAACCCGTCGTGGAGGCTAGGTGGCGGTACTACTGGCGAGGGTTCGTCCTGGCGCTTCAACGATTCCAGCCCCCCTGGAGGTAAGGTCGCCTCTCCCTGGGTGGCTGGTCTCTTCGTTGAGGATGGTGAGGGGGTAGAGGGGCCTCGCATGCCTCTCTGTGCCCGGCTGGACCTCAAGCGACCCGTGGGTCCTCGGTTCGTGACGGACTCAAACGGCGTCATACGACGCTTCGACAACACCGCACATGGGACCGTCGTGACCGCTGCCTTCTCCTCGCGACTCGTGAAAGAGGTGGTTCGGGACCTCCTGTGGGCTGCACATGACCTGCACGGCCGCCTCTCTCTTAAAGAGGGGATGCAGAAGCTCACGCAGGCAGCGCCCGAGGGGAGTATCGCCGAGTCCTTCGTGCGCGTCTTCGCGCGTACCGCGGTGCGGAGTCCCGTATCGGTGATGGTCGACGCGATAATCCCTGCGGGCCTCGTCGTCATCACCCCCAATACCTGCGACGTGGGTTCGATCTGGCAGCTGTGCGACCGCGTTGCTCTGGTCGTCTACGACCCAGATCGGTTCGTCGTCGCCTCCACCTAGATGTCCTGGCTCTCTGAAGCGATAGCACGCTGTGACCTTGATCCTGACGACCTCGGCTACTTGCTCGCGCGGGGTGCGCGAGAGGACCGCGTCCACGAGCTTGGGATCACGACGTGGCGTTCGCAGGTGTGCGAGGCGCGCCCGCAGGACACCGAATGGGCTCGTCTCGGCCGAGAAGGGTGTGGGTCCCGCGTCAACGGGATGTTGACCGTCCCGCTCCGATCGGCACGAGGGGTCGTGGTAGGTGCAGACTTTCGCACGACATGGGTCGACAAGAAGACCGTGTTGCGCCACTTGCTTCCCGAGGCGGCCTGGTGCCCGACGTTCGTCGGACTCACAAGCCGCGCGGCCGACCTCCTGTGGTCGGGGGCAGACCTGTGGCTCGTCGAGGGCCTGTTCGACATGTTCGCCCTCGACTGGGTCGTGGGCGACCGCGGGGTCGTTCTCGGCTGCGGCCGGGCCGCCCTGTCCCAGCAGCAGGACCTGCTTGTCCAGCGCCTGCTGTCTCCGACCGCGGCCGTGTTCGTGGTGTTCGACGAGGACGAAGCGGGGCGTAGAGGGGCCGTAGGTGGTATCGACCCCAAGACAGGCAAGTACCACAGAGGGGCCGTAGATCGCCTGCGGTCGCGTGGGGTTCGGGTGGTTGACGTGAGGTACTCCGCCAAGGACCCGGGGGCCCTGTGGGACTCAGGGGGTCGAACAGCCCTTCAGCGTGCGTTCGGGATGCACATCCTCGGGTAAAACGAGGGAAAGGAGTTCCGATGCCCAAGAAGGTCCCTGATCAGAACATCGAGAAAGTAAGCAACAAGCTCTACAAGGCTGGACCGGACGTCCACGACCTGCTGCGAGACCTCGTCAAGCAGTACCACCACGACCTGATGCACATCGTCGACCAGATCGTGGTCCTGTTCAAGGACACCGCCCCGGAGGATCGCATCGCGGTCGTCGCGAAGGCGAGCCCCAAGCTCTCCGTCCTGGCCGCCTCGCCGTGCATCTTCACGGTCGAGATTGGCTATAACCGCTGGGAGAAGCTCACCAACCTCCAGCAGATCGCGCTCATCGACCGCTGCCTCTGCGCCATGGAGTCCAAGGAGAACCCAGACGGCGGGAACTCCTACAAGGTCCTCAAGCCTGACGTGTCGTACTACCGCGATGAGGTCGCGCGTCACGGGTTCTGGATCTACTCGCCGGAGAAGCCAGACGTCTCCACGCTGGCCAGCATGATCGAGCGTGTCTTCGGGGATGACCACGGACAAGACGAAGACGAAGAGGACGACGAGCCCTAGCGGGTAGAGGCCCTCGTGGGCCTAGACAACAAGTACAGACCGACCCGCTATGAGGACGTAGCGGGACAAGAAGTCGTCAAGACGATCCTTCGCCATCTGGTGGCTGGTGGCTCTGGCCACCTCCAGAGCTACCTGTTCGGAGGCCCTTGGGGCAGCGGGAAGACCACCCTGGCGAGGATCCTCGCCCGAGCCTTGCTCTGTGCCCGCCCGGTTGGGGGGGACCCGTGCGACGCTTGTGAGTCCTGCATCGCGATGCTGTCCGATCATGGGTCGCCCGACTTCGTTGAGGTCGACGCGGCGACCCGTTCAGGAAAGGCCGACGTGATGATGCTGCTGGAAGACCTCCGGTTCGACGAGCACGCGGGGCGCCGGCGCATCTACTTGTTCGACGAGTGCCACCGGCTGTCTCCTGAGGCCGAGGACGCCCTCCTCAAGCCGATGGAGGACTGCCGGCCTGGGACGCGGGAGAAGCGTCTCGTTGTGCTGTTCTGTACCACGGAGCCCGACGAGGTCCGCCCCACCATCTTGTCTCGCTGTGCTCCTCCGTTCCGTGTGCGGTCTCCAGGGTACCGAGCGATCGCCTCTCGCCTCGCCTACATCTGTGAGACCGAGGAGATCCCGTTCGACGCTGCGGCGCTCGACCTGGTCGCGCGCGCGACGGGAGGTCACTTCCGGGACGCCATCAAGGCGATCGAAGCGACGGCGGCTTCTGGTCGTGTGTCACGGGAGGCGATAGCCTCCTACCTGGGTTCCGATGTGGGAGAGGACCTGGCGGGCCTGCTCCTCAACCTGCATGACCTGTCTGGCATGGGAAGGCGCGTGGATGCCCTCATCGAGAAGATCTCACCCTCGACCGCGTACCGGTACCTGGCGGACTTCTGCGTGGCGGCCTTCCAGGTCCACGCGGGCGGTGAAGTGCAGGAGGGGGCCTGGGAGGAGGTCACTCTGCGTCGAGTGGCTCCTCTTGGTCTGACCCTCTTGACGCTGGCGGATCGGTTTGGCTCGCGGCCCTCCAAGGTGTCGCGCGCCACCCTGTACTGCGACCTCGCTCTGGGTACGCAGACGGAGGATCGTCGCCCTGCGGCGCGCCTCACCTCCTCTCCCAGTTCGCCCCAACCTAGCAGCCCGCCACCCTCCAGCAGCGCACCCGCCGCGAGTCGCGGGGTCAACAACGGCTGGGTCCACTATCACCCGCATGCAGACCGCGCGACCCTGGCCGCGACAGTCGACCCGGTTGCGGGCTGGACCGCAGCGCAGTTCGCAGCTCGAGTGCGCGACCGGGTGCGCGACATGCGTGCAGCGCAACTTCGTTAAAGTCGCTATCTCCTTCTCCGCCCTAATCGTGTAGATTGCCCCCATCGGCTCTACGCACGATCGCAGGTCCCTCGCGTCTATGCCTCCTATGGAGGCAGGGGACAACCGCGCCCAAGCGGGTCGATCTACGTGGGTGGTATTGGAGCTGTCTCCAGAGGGGGAGGACCTTGCGGGTTCTGGGCGGCTAAGCGCGCAGATTCGGGGGGACCTCGGTGTGTCGAAGACGTACCCGATCATCGTGCCCTCGCAGGGGAGCGGATCAGCCTCTGCGTTGAGCTACGTCTTCATCCGCGGGGGGCTGTCGTCGAGTCGGTACTTTGCCCTGGAGCGGAGGGGGTACGCAGAGCGGGTGTTGTCCCGACAAGTGGGGTCTCTGCGCACGGTCTATCTGGTGGGCGGGAAAGAGGTGGAGGCGATGCTCCACACGGTAGATCACCCCCGCTCGACCCGACTACCTCGCGGGCAGGTTGTTGAGGTGGTGTCGGGGCCTTACCTGAGGGTTCGTGGGCGCGTCATGTCGGCCTTCTCTTCGCGCGAGCTGCTCCTCCAGGTGCGGACGCGCACGTTGTTGCGCTTGCTGGTCGTCAACCGCACCAACGTCTCGATGGTCGATGACCGCACCGTTCCTCCCCTCTTCGTTCCAGACCTGCGACGCTTCAAGAACAGCAAACCGAAGCCGGCAGCTCCCGTTCCGCCCGTACCTGCGGCCAAGTACGAGAGCTACAAGCAGATGTCGTTCTTTTAGGAGGTATCGTGGCGATCCGCTCGTCTGACTCTATAGAGCGCTGCTACTCGGTGGAGGATGGGTTTGCGTTGTTCGGAGACCCGTCGGATGGGGGCATGTCACCCGAGACCGAGAAGCTCGCCGCGCGCGTCATCCGACTCCTTGACCGGCTCCCTCCAGTGGAGGCGGACTGGGTGCACCTGTTCTTCTTCGACCGGTGGAGCCAGGACACGATCGCGGCCCTGTTCAACGTCAGTCAGCCGACGGTGTGCTATCGTCTCAGACGCGCTGAGCAGCGTCTTCGTTTCCTCATGTCAATCCCCGATGGGGTCGACGCGAACCGTGTATGTGAGGATGTACGCCCCCTCGTTCCCGACGAGATGGACTTGGCGATCCTCCGTCACATGTGGGACACCACGTGCCAGAGCGAGACGGGCGAGCGCTTGCGGGTCACGCAGGGCCTGGTGCGCTACAGGTTCCACAAGACGATCCGACGACTCGCTCAGTGGATTGAGAGTGAGTCTAAATCGCCCATCCTGTCCTGCGGGCGCGATGCGGTGGGTGCCTACTTGCGCGTGATGCGGCAGATCGCCGATAGTCCCAACCTCCTCAAGAGCGGGGTCTCCCCCTCCGAGGGGTTCCGAGTCGTCGCCTGGTAAGGGATTGATGGACGCGGCCCAGGCAGGATGATCGAGCTCGTCGACCGCGTGTATCGTTTTCGGTCTCGCACTGGTGCTGGGACCACCTACAGCATCGAGGTGGTCGTCGACATGTACGGGGTCGTGACAGTACGCTCGGTCAGGTCTGAGCAGTCGAACGCTGTGGGGTACGTCGACGCCTACGGGTGCGACTGCCCCACCGACCTCCCCTCCGAGCTGGCCGAGGACCTTCGTGAGGTGGTGGACGCGGCGCGCGTGCTGTCCCAGACGTACGTGGCCTGGTCCGGGCGTGTGGTGTTCCGCGGGGAGGCGTCGCAGCGCGTGGACATCACGGGCGCGCTGACCACTCCGCTCTACTTGGTGGGGGCGACCGCTGCGAACGGGGTCGCGGTCGCGGCGACCGACAGGACCCTGACGGGCTTCGTTCTTCGTCCGGTTAGCAAGCTCGGAACCCTAACCGTCCCGGTCACGGTGGACGTGATGGTCGTGGTCCCCCTGGTTCCGTCCGCCCCCCTGGCCGGCGAGCTCGTCTTTCGGTACGGAGACCCCACGACCCAGCGGGTCACCCTAACACCGCTGGCGCTGCCCGTGGGGGCCTACCGCGTGGTGGTGGATCCTGTGGGGGCGTTCCCCGTTCGAGCGACCCGAGACACCAACTACTTCGACGTGACCATCGGGGCCGCTGTTCGGCGATTCTCGGAGAGGCGCGTCCGCTACGGAGTCGTACTGCGATGAGTGACGATCCCCTACCGTTTGAGGCGGATGAGGTCCAGGTCGCGCCCGGCTTGTCCGGGGTGCGCCGCATCTACGGCGACCCTGCCACGGGGTCGCTGGTCTTCGAGGACCCCGTCCTCGGCCGTCTCCCGCTCTCTGCCCTGGGAGGAGTGCGTCCCGGTCCCACCTACTCGATCGTCGGGCAGGGCGGGGACGCGGTCGACCTGGCCGGGGGGTTCGTCCTCCTCACCGACAAGCCGTACCCGGCCGCGGGCCCGCAGTCGCTCATCCTGCTGCCTGGGGTGTCCGAAGCGCCCGCGAGGGTAATCCCGGGGCAGCGCGTCGCGGTGAGCGCGGTGGGTGCGCACGTGGTGCGGGCGAAGCCAGGGTCTGGTCTTCCTACGGTCCAGGTGAACGGGACGGCCATTCGTGCCACCTTCGTGTCCTTCGGCGGGGTCGTGTTTGGGGCAGACCCTGACGTCCCTGTCATCTCCGTTGGAGGGGAGGGGGGCCGCACAGGGCATCTTCGCCTGGTACGCTGCGAGACCCTAGAGTCTGCTCCCCCAGGTCGTGCGGCATTCCTCGTCGCCGTGCAGGCGACCGTGGAGGTCGCCTCCTGCTCGCTGGCGGGGCCCGCCCTGATCGACACGCGCGAGTCCTTCGTGACGCTGCGGGACACGCAGGTTCGTGGCAACGTGTCGGTGGTCGGTCCTGGGTCGACGCTACTGCTGGAGGGCAGCCGCGTGGACGGGACACTCATCGTGCAGGGAAACGTGCAGGTCTTTGGTTCTCGCATCACCTCGATGTACGTGATGCGCGGGTCGACCGTGTCCTTGTGCAACTCCGTCGTTAATGGGCTATCGCTGGAAGCCGGCGCGACGGTTACCTCTGAGGGGTCTCGTGTGGATGCTGTGGGGGGTGACTCCACCGCAGTCTTCGACACGGACCGCGCGAGTGGTGTGCTCTCGTTCCTGAGCGAGGCGGACAAGAGGTTCGACTTCGCGAATCCTCGGCTCGCGACCAACTACGTCGTCAACCTCACCGTCAACGATCGACCTGCTGGCGACGAGGTGCCTTGGGTGTTCGGAGCGGACGAGAAGGGGTTCACCGTTCGCTTCCTCAGCACCCAGTCGCTAGACGTCGCATGGACTCTCACAAAGAGAGGGTGACATGCCAAACCGTATTCTGCTGCCAGGACGCCCAGATCTTCGCATGGGGGTCCCGCTTCGCCTCCCGTTGACCCGCCTGCTGCCACGAACCGCTACGGTCGTTGGGCTGCGTCAGCCTGGCCGCCCCATCACGTTCCTCGAGCAGGGCCTCGTGGCAACCTTCACGGATAGTGGCCTCAAGCTCATGAACCCGCAGTTCATCGCTGGAGACCCACGATCGACTCCTCCACCTCACCTGTCGAGGCTGGCCGCCTCTGTTGCCGACGTAGTTGACCAGGGCTTCACGCTGCGCGCAGAACCTGGAGAACTCGTGCATCGGGCCACGCGCGACTTGTGGGGGTTCGAGCAGGATGACGAGGGCCGCGTGGTGCTCTGCCGCCTGTTCGACCCCGCGGGTCATCCGCTCAAGGTCTAGGAGCTTTGGCTCGTTTCTGGGCTGCCAGCTTCCTGATCGCCTCTGCGTCCTTCTCGGAAGGTACCCATACCTTCACTTCCTTCCAACCGTGGGCCATCCTGCGGGCACGTTGTCGTCTGGCTCGCTCTGCGGGAGATAACGGCATGGCCCACCATACCGCCGCTATATACCGCCCACCATTGAGGCGGAGTCCATGAAGTCACCTGACAAGCACGTAGTTGCTCGGCTCGTTGCGCAGCACCAGCAGCGCTGCTGGCGAGGCCGTGTGGCGGCGATCCTGCGTCTTTGCGACGCCCTCGAATCGGGAGATCGTCGCGGCAAGACACGTACGGCAGGTGAAGTTCGATTCATTAAGGACCGCTCGGGCGACGACAACCAGTGGGCCTGGCCGAACCAGAACCCGAGCCGTCGCGAGATCGCGACGGGCTACGCGTTCGACACCGCGAACCTCAAGCCCCTCATTCGCTGCCTGAGGTCGACCGCGATGGCGCTCGGGCACGCGCTCTCCGCGCACAACGACTTCTCCAAGCTCAAGAGCCGGCTCATCAGTCCGGACGGCAACCTTGGGGGTCGGGGATACATCCAGAAGATCCCCGACATGCGGAAGCTCTACATGAACTGCACCGAGGCGCTCTCGTCGCTTATGGACACGCTCCACGACGAGATCTACGCCCCTCACTGGCAGGACCAGGGCGAGATCAGCCCGCGTGAGCGACGGCGCGTCCGCGAGATCATGCAGGACGTCAACCACATCCGGGAGGACCCGGAGGGGTGGGCTCGCGACGAGGAGGAGAAGAGCGAAGGGGACATCGCGGACGAGGACACTGACGAAGAAGATACCGACGAAGGGGACACCCCATGAGCATTCGCGACCTACCTGGATTCCTTCACGAGACCCAGGACGACTCGTTCCTCTCCGACCCCACGCACTTCCAGCGGCAGGCGGGCCTGTCGGACCTGTCCTGGATGGACGTGCCGAGCGCGGTCGTGTTCGGGCAGCGCCGGCAGGGGGAGCCCCCGCTCGACACCGCGGCTACGCTGCGCGCCTTCTGGGACAAGAACCTGCCCCGCATGGGGCCGGTCGTCGACCCCGCGGAGTACTCCCCGGACCTGGAGACGCCAAAGAACCCCGCAGCTTTCCAGCAGGCGCTTCGTCTGGCCTCCCAGCGGATCCATTTCGGAGAGTCGGCTGAGCAGATACTCCACGACCTCGGGGAGAGGTTTGGGGCGACACGCGCCGCTTCGGTCGCCTCCGTGCTGCGAGCGGATGACGGCCTGGCGGGGCGCGTCTTCATCCGGCTGGCCGCCTTTCCAGGTGGCCTGGTCAAGTGGGCGAAGATCCTGCGGCGGCGTTGCCCGCAGGCGCGCTACGTGATCGACAAGGAGGCTCGCGCTCTCCGTAAGGCGGAGGCGGCCGGCAACATCCTCCGGGTCGTAGCAAGCGTGCCCTGGAACGAGGCGTACCGGGAGTACGCCCCGCGCCTTAGCGCGGAGGGTGCATCCCTCCCACCCGTCACGCAGGACCCCGCGCGCGCTCTCCAGGCCGCGTTCCTCTTCGTGGAGCGGGGTCGCGTTGACCCACGTGGTCGAGGACCTGTCGTCTCGATCTACCAGCGAGAGGGGAGCTCGTGGACACCCCCGCCTGCCCCCCCTCCGACTCCTGCGGCGGCCCGCCCCGACATGCGGATCCGTCGGCAGGTGGCCGCGCTTGCCGAGAACCGCATCATCGACCAGAAGACGGCGGCTACTCTCCTCTCCCAGCCCCTGCTCCGCGAGGAGGTGGTGGCGAAGGCTGTGCGCGACATCACGACGGCCGCGGCGCGAGGGACTACGTACCAGGGGGAAGGGGTCAGGCTGCGCGGGGCCTCCACGGCTCCACGCCCAGCGATGAAGCCCACGCCCGCCAGTCCGCCCCCACGGTCGAAGGCGGCTTCAACGGTTCCAGCCCCAACCGCTCCCAAGGCTCCCAAGGCGTATGAGGGCCCCGTCTACTCGGCGCTACCCATGCACACCGTGCAGGTGGAGGCTCCGGGGCCGAGTGCGGTGGAGCGCATCGCATCCACGCATGGTCTGTTTGCGGCGGACGTGCGTGCCTACCTACAGTGGGCTCGAACCGCCGTCGCTCGGGGCCTCTCGGGGTCGACCCTTGAGGCCGAGACGGCATCACGTTGGGCTCCTCGCCTCGTCCAGGCGTGTGCGCCCGTCGTTCGGTCGCTTCGAGCCGTCCATGAGGGACGGGCTGGCGTTGAGTACGTCTACGCGGACGCGCACCTCACGCCTAACAGCATCAAGGGATGCGTGGCGGAGGCGCGACGGCTGCGCGTGGTCGAGGGCCCCCGCCCTCAGGTGGTCCTGGCCAGCTCTCGCTGCGTGGGCTGCACGAACCTGGCGAACCTTCCGGGCAAGGGACCTACGTGTCTCGTGTACGGGCTCAAGGTGGCGACGGCCCCCAAGGACAAGACGTCGTGAGGTTTGGGGCTATAGTCCATGCGGCGCGCGGGCGCGTCCTTCCGAACGGCCTCCTCCTCGCGGCCGAGCACCTCGCGCTTGGTTTTGAGCGCGGGGTGACCGACCTAGTGGGTCTCCCGTCGAGCTTCGACCCCTACGTGCAGGTGGTCGTCACCTCGAATGCCTTCGACAAGGTGCGGACGTGGTTGGAGGTTGACGACCTCATACTGGCCCCTCACGTAGACTTCATCGTGGGAGCGGGTGCGACGGATACGGCTCAGAACCTCCTGAAGGCTCTGGCGTTGCGTGGGTATCGCGTCTCCGCGACGGGAACGACCCTGTTCGTTCGCGCGCGCACCCCGGAGGAGAGTCTGCGCGTCGCGGCACCGTACAACTGGGGACCTCCGTGCCTGACCGTCAACCCGTCCACGGGGGAGGCGGTCGCTCCGCCGAGTCCCCCAAAGCCTGAGGTCTTCGCGCGATGAGCAACGCAGACATCCTAACGACGCTCCCTCCAGGGACGACCCGCGTCCTCGTCATCGGGAAGGACGGCCGCCGCCAGTACAAGCCGATCGCGGAGGTGACCGAGGACGACGACATCCAGACCCGCCCGTCTGATGGTGCCGCTACCGTGTGGCTGGGGGACGGAGGGCGACCGTCCAAGACGGCCGCGACATCTGCTACCGATCAGGGGGCCGCCTATCAGATCCAGATGGGGGACCACGTGCGGAAAGACGGGATCGTCGCGATGATCCGTCGCGACCCGGACGATCCGCGCATCCTCGCGCAGGTGGCCCAGGAGATCGGTTCCGACATCGCGCGCCTCGACTTCCTGCGCAGTAAGGTCGACCCTACACGTCGGTCGGAGGCGGCCGACCTCACCGTGAAGCGCATTCGGGCGCTCGCCAACCTGCACGAGAAGCTCGCGCATCGCTTTGACCAGGTGAGCGGGGGAGCGCAGCTCGACCCCAAGTCTCCTGCGGTCAAGGAGGTGGTTCGCGCCACGCTGGAGTGTGTGCGGGAGAGCATGACGAAGGCCGGCATGCGTCAGGAGGCTGTTGACTCCATGTTCTCCATCCTTGGGCGCGCGATGTCTGACCCAAGCTGGGAGACGCAGTTGCGTGCGCGCATGCAGAAGGCCGCCCAGGGGGCTTAGTCGATGGCGCGCAAGAGCGAGTACGGGTCTCTGGTACACGACGTCCTGCACGGGCCTAAGAACCTCGCGGGGTCCCAGTCGTTCTCAGACATCATCACGTTCGTGGAGGGGCCGTTCGGGCTCGACCAGCCGCTCTATCCCGTCCAGCGGGTGATCCTCAAGGCGTACTATGGCCTCCCGCTCGACGACAACCCGTACGGAGTCGACCTCGACGCCCCCATCGACCCGAAGCACCCGGCCTACGCGGAGATCGCGGAGACGCGCCTGCGTCCGGACGACCCTGAGTACGGGACCTACCGGTACCGGGTGGTGGTCACCGACTTCCGACGCTCCAGCAAGAGTCGGCGCGTCCTCACCGAGGCAGGCTACCTGCGCATGCTCTACGAGCAGGGCCGCTGCAACATCCGGGAGGTCACCCCGGGTGTGCAGCGTCGTGAGCTGGTGCTCGCCATCGGTCGCCGCGCCGGCAAGACTCAGATGAGCGCCATCGTGACCGCCTACGAGGTGGCCCGACTCATCGCGCTAGACGACCCGCAGGTCTACTACGGCCTCCCTAAGGGGGAGGAGATCCTCCTCACTACGGTGGCTACCGGTGAGGATCAGGCGGGCATCCTCTTCAACAAGGCGAACGGCTACCTCAAGCTGCGCGACTTCTACGCCCCCTACCTCGCCAACAGCACGATGAGCTACGCGCGGCTCCAGACGCCGGCCGACATCCGGCAGTACGGGCGCTACGCGGATGACGACAAGGCGGGGGCGACCCTGAAGATCACCTTCAACCCCTGCCGCGCCAAGGGACTTCGTGGTCACGGCAACCTCGTCGTCATCCTCGACGAGGAGGCCCACTTCAACGACGGGGGTCAGTCCTCGGCGGAGGAAGTCTACCGCGCGCTGGCCCCCTCGATGTCTGCCTTCAGTCCCAAAGACCCCGTGTCGCGCCGGCCGGTCGGTCCCGTCGAAGGGCGGTTCATCCACATCTCGTCCCCGCTTGGTCGGCAGGGACACTTCTTCGAGATGTACCAGATCGCCATGCTCGGTGGGGCGGCAGCCTCCAAGATGCTGGCCATCCAGGCCCCCTCCTGGGAGGTCAATCCCACCTTGGAGGTCTCCGAGCTTGAGAAGGAGTTCGTCAAGGACGCTACAGTCTTCTTCACGGAGTATGGCGCGCAGTTCTCGGATCAAACCCGTGGGTGGATCGAGAACAAGGACGACCTGCTCAACTGCGTGCAGCCCGACCGCCGGCCCGCGGTGCGAGGCATCCCGCGACAGGAACACTACATGGGGGTCGACGTCGCCCTGTCCGGCGACGGGAGCGCGGTGGCCATAGGACACTACGACGACGAGGAGCGGATCGTCGTCGACGTCGTGGATGAGATCCGTGCGGGCGAGGGGGACTTTGCCGAGCTCAACCGTCTGGACTTCGAGCAGGTCGCCGACTGGGTGGCGAGCTACTGCGACAAGTTCCTCATCGCGCGCGGCATCGCGGACCAGTGGGCCGGCGTGCCCTTCGAGCAGGCGCTTCTACGCCGGGGGCTACGGCAGATCGAGGCGATCTTCTTCACGGGCCCGGTCTCCTCACAGGTGTACCGCAACTTCAAGGACCACCTGCTCGACCGAAAGATCGTCCTGTACGACTGGCCCCTCCCTATGGACCCTACCAAGGGGGAGCACTGCGGTTACATCCAGGAGCTCCTGGAGCTACAGCAGAAGCGTCGGTCCAAGTACATCATCGAGGTGGAAGCTCCTAAGTCGACTGGAAAGCATGACGATCAGGCCGACGCGCTTGCCCGCATGATCTGGGCCGCTTCCCAGGCCAAGAGCAAGCAACCCCGCATGGCGATGCCCGGGGTGAGGACGCTCCCGCCGGCTGGTTACGCGCGCCTGCTGCACAACCAGAATCGGCCCCACGTCTTGGGTGGAGGTCTTGACACTCTGCGCAACATGGGGATGCGCAACGCGGGACCTCGAGGTCATGGGCCTCGGGGTCTCGGGCTCGGGAGGTCCCGATGACCAAGCAAGTAGGTTCGGCGGCAGCGCGCGCCATTGGCGCGGTAGCCAAGACGTGTGGTCTCCCAGGACCAGTGGCAGATGACCTCGCTGGGCAGATTGGTCGCGTCTTTCGACACCTTGATGGATCATGGGTCGGTTTCTTCGATGGGGTTCCCAAGGACACGGGTCTGCTACGTCAGGTGGTCGTAGAGGCGATCAAGATGCAGGCCGAGGAGGAGCAAGCGGCCAAGAAACCACCCAAGGACGACTCCGACGACGACTCCGACCTACCTACCTCGGGTCCTCCTGGCCAGGAGGACGATGAGGACGAGGGTGACGATGAGGACGAGAGTGATGACGAGGACGAGGACGAGGGCGAGGGCGAGGGCGAATCCGAGGATGAGGACGAAGCCGACGACGAAGATGAGGATGAAGACGAGGATGAGGGATCTGACGAGCTAGACGATGAGGACGAGGATGAGTCGGACGAAGACGAGGTAGAGTAGCCTATGGGACGCAATCGACAGCGACGGCGTGACAAGAAGCAAGCGGCTAAGAACCCAAGACCTCAGCGAGGAAATCCCAGCTCACAGGGTCGCTCGTCGCGCAAGTCGTCGAGTAAGTCGCAGCGTCCCTCACCGCGTCAGGCGGCCAATACACCTGACGGCGTTGTGGTCGGAAAGGTCCCCTCGCGCGGTGCGGTAGGGGGGAATCCACCGGTGTCGGCGGGTCCTCCTCGGACCGTTATCCCGCGGCCGATCTTCAGTCGGCGTACGGCCGCGATGTCACAGGGTGGCGACCTCCCCTCGTCGGTCATGCTCGGGTCGGGTGGGAACTACTATAGCCCGCAGCTTTCGACGGACTTCCTAGAGCTCCCGCAGAGCCAGGAAGAGCTGCGCATGTTCTACCAGTGGTTCTACGACAACCACCCGGTGGTTGGTCAGGCGATCGACCTGCGCACCGAGATGCTGCTGTCGAAGGTGCGCCTCAAGCGTCCGGCCGCCAAGAACAAGGCGATGGCCGACGCTGCGATGCGCTTCTGTGAGCGCTGGGCGGACCGGATCAAGCTGCTGGACCGCCTCATGGTCGTGACGCACGAGATGTCCCTCTTTGGGGACTGCTACGCGTTCATCGAGGACACCACGCCGGACATGCCTCCTGATGTGGTGGGGGAGGAGGTGCTCGTCCCAGACTCTCAGACGGGCGACCTCCGCAAGGTCTGGAACCAGCGCCCTGACGCCAAGGAGCGTGAGGTCGCGTGGCTCAAGAAGAACTACAAGGGGTGGACGACGATCCGCACCTTGCCGGCTGACCGTGTCAACATGGAGGCGTACCCGCACACGGACCTGCGGACGTTCGACCTCATGCCCGACGATCGCGCGAAGGAACTCGTCGAGAAGGCCGACAACGGGGACGAGCGGGCGCGTCAGGTGGTCGCGACGATGTCGCCGGACGTCGTCGACTTCGTCCGCTCCGGGCAGCCCATCCCGCTCAACACCGATCCCTACGCGGGTTCGTTCGTCGCGTACCTCTCGCGGCGGCGCACCGACTACCAGCTCAGAGGAGCCTCGGTGCTTCAGCGCTGCCTGCGGGACCTCGTGTTCGAGGACAAGATCCGGCAGGCCCAGACGAGCATCGCGTCTCGTCACATGACTCCCTACCGCATCGTGTGGGGAGAGAACATGTCGCAGGCGCAGGTAGACGACCTGCGCGACCAGGTGGACCTGGCGCTCCAGGACCCCGACTACAGCATCGTGACCAACTTCGAGGTCCACTGGGAGGAGCGGGGCGGCGGGCAGGAGAACCGGCTCCTTGAGCTCACCTCCGAGCACGATCGCATCGACCGCCACCTGTACGCGGGTCTCGGGGTGACCGAGAGCCTGCTGTCCGGTGAGGCGAGCTACTCGGGAGATCGCATCAACCTGGAGGTCATCAACTGGCGCGACATGCTGCGACGCGAGCAGCTCTGCAACTTCGTGGACTTCCAGATCCTTGAGCCCATGTGCGCGAGGATGGGGTTCGTCGAGGAGGACGAGGACGGCAACCTACAGACCGTGTTCCCGCGCCTGTCGTTCACTCGCATCGGGATCCGTGACCACCAGGAGGTGTTCGACGCGCTCTTCAATCTTTATCAGAAGGGCAGCCTCGACGTGGAGACCATCTACGACGTGCTCGGCCTCGACGGGGACGCCATCAAGACGCGCGTCAAGCACGACCTGTTCACGGTGAACGATCCCACCTTCAACGAGCTCCCCCGCGCCATCTACGGGGCGGTCGCGCAGAAGATCGCGGAGTCTTCAGACCTCTCTGACCGCATCGCCGCATCGCTCGGGATCACCATGAAGCCTGGACCGGACCCCTCGATGAGTCGCTTCGCCAGCAAGAAGTCCAAGCGGGCCGTACGGGACGCGCAGCTCGCGTCCTTCGTGGACGCCTTGGACCACAAGCTCTCGGTGCTCGTGGAGGGTGTGGTCACGGCGGCGCTCGCCCGACAGCAGGCCCCCGCGCCTGCTGTCAGCCCGGTATAGGCGTTCTAGGTGAGTCGGTTGTATGGAGTTCGACTCGTCAGCCCGCTCCTTCTGGGCGACTCTCGACCACGCGGAGCGTGAGGACCGGGAGGCCGAGCGCAACGTCCGTCCTCCCCCCACGAAGAAGCCCCCACGTCACGACCTGCAAAGGCACAGGATGGAGGTCGACCCCGACCCAGATGTTGGGGGAGAAGACGCCGACCTGTCGCTCAACTACAAGGTCGTAGGGGCGCGGCGCGTCCAGCGAGACGAGAAGAAGAAGCGGCCGGGCGACTACTGGCAGGCGGACTCTGCCTGGGGGGTGTGGCCGCCGGACGCGGACCATCCCACCTCTGCTCCCGACGAGGAGCGTGCCAAGGCGATCGCAGATGGTGCGGAGGAGTCTGACGACGAGGATGGGGAGGAGGAGTTCGATGACGAGGAGTCCCCAGAGGACCGTGCTGAGGTCCGACAGAAGCGCCTATCCGCGATCCGCGACAGCTTCCGGGAGACCCTGAAGTCGGACCTTGGAGGAGACGACCACCCGTACGTCAAGGCCATGCTCGACCTGCCGGACGCTGAGTTTGACCAGGCGATGCAGGCGTTTGGCGATCGGGTGGGGTTCGTCGCCAAGCAGGTCGCCAAGAAGAACTTCGGGTGGGTCGCCGATGAGGTGCGCCGCGCGCAGAACAACGCGCGCGGGAAGTCGAATCCCGAGCAGCTCGGGGCCGCTGTAGCGGCCATCGCAGTCACCGACAGCTTGGTATCCAACCCGGAGCGCCTCGCGGGCGTGCCGCTTCAGAGCGACATGTCTGACAAGGCCCTAGCGGGGTCGGCGAGGGCCTCCTTCAACATCTTCAGGCAGGCAGGGAGGGAGCAGCGGCAGAAGGCGCTCAACCGCTCCGCCCTCCTGCTACAGGGGATGGCGGACGACCACCCACGCCGCGCCAACCTGGAGGCCCGCATCGACGGGCTCGCCCTTGCCTGCTACCTGGAGGGAGAGGACCCCGTCGCCTACGTCCAGCCCGTCAACGAACCAAAGCCTAAGGTCAAGAAACTCCCTAAGGGAGACCCCGCGATCCTGCCCAAGGATGATGCCGCCAAGCTGTTCCCCTTCTTGGAGCCCTCTGGGGACGATGACGAGGACGCCGACGACGTAGACCTGTCGTTCATGAGCGACAAGAAGGGGAAGGAGGTGCGGCTCCGGCCGGAGATGTCCCCCTCGTTCGGTAAGCTCGTCCAGGTGATGGCCAAGGCGGGACGGGCGGAGGCGATGCTCGTCCCGTCGGACACCTTCTTTGGTCCAGAGGGACGATCCGCAATGTCCCACGCACTGCAAGAGGCGGACAACGACGACCTCGCGGACCTCGTGAAGGACGGGCCGTTCGAGGACGTGGGAGACCTGCTGAGGACTGACGGGGGCCCGCGCCTTGGGGCAGGTCAGAAGGCCGTTCTTCGGGACGCGGTGCGTCGGATCGTCCTGGAGGACGCCACCACCGTGCAGGCGGTCCTCAACGCAACATCGAAGGGTGACGCCAAGGGGCGCAAGCGCGTGAGCGCCAAGGACTTGCGGTCGCGTGCCAACAAGAAAGCGAAGCGTGATGAGAAGATCCGGTCGGCTACCAAGGACCTGCTCTCGCACCTGCGCGCCAACCCTCCCGACGAGGGTGCGATCGAGGCCGCGACCTCTAACCTCGTCCTAGCGGGCGTGAAGTCCCTTGACGAGCTGCTACAGCAACTGTTCGACTCAGGGGAGGTAGAGCCTCTCCCCCTCGACGACCCGCACCTCGCCAAGGTGCGACATGCGGTCAAGACCGGCGACCTGTCCGTCCTGTCGAAGAAGGTCGTCGACCCTGACTCGATACAGCCCCTATCTAGGCCCCCAGCGCAGGAGGATAGTTCCATGTCCGAAGCGAAGCGTCCCGCACCCCCGACGCACACGAAGAATGCAACCCTCTCTCCCCTTATGGTTCGGGAGCGGCGCAAGCTGGCCGCGCAGCTTGACCGGTGTGTCATGGCGCTCCAGCAAAATCAGGCGGACCTGGCGATCGCGCCCGGTGCCGTTCAGGCGTTCACGCAGATCGCCGACAAGGTCGCTGACCACCTCGATGGTGGCGCTCCTGTCGCAGCCCCTGCTGCGGCAGCCCCTGCGGCAGCCCCTGCTGCGGCAGCCCCTGCGGCAGCCCCCGCCCCTGCGGCAGCTCCAGTCGCTCAGCCTCGTCAGGCCACGCAGCGCCGGCAGGCGGCCGACTGGGACCCCGAGAACATCGGGCGCGAGGTGTCTGGTCCCCTGGAGGACCTGACCCCAAACGACTCGACCTTCACGGGCGAGTTCACCATGCAGGAGAATCGCGAGCTCGGTGACGACTACGAGGCGGGCAAGCTCGACCCCGGCAAGACCACGCCGGAGCCGCGTGCACCGCGTCCCGGAGTTCAGGCATCGGTAGAGGGCCTCCGGCAGCTTGAGGCGCAGGTGCGCACGATGCGCAAGAGCATGCAGGCCGGCATCATCTCGCCGAGTGCGGAGCAGAACGCTGAGATCCAGCGGGTCGCGATGCTCGCCTCGGGAGCTCTGCGGAAGCGGGTCCAGGGCAAGTAGGGGCAGAACCCCCGATGCACCCCACCGACAAGAGGATCGCGCGTCGCCTCATAGCGTCGTGGCGTCCCCGCCGCGGCTTCGTGGACACACAGGAGCTCGCCCGCACCTACTATCCAGGTGACGTGGTGGCTACGTTCCTGGGAAACCACGACGCGGTAGGGCGGCTTCTGGCCGTCTATCCTGCGACAGGGATGGCTGACGTACAGTGGCCCCACGGGATCCAGCGCATCTCCGTTGAGGAGATCCAGCTTGTGTCTCGCAACCTGACCCCGACGATCTCGGAGTCGATGAGTCCGGTTCAGAAGGTCATGCCGATCCAGAAGCAGGCGATCTACTGGGCGGCTCCCGACCGAAAGTACCGAGCCAACGGGGACGAGCGATCTTCTGGGCACTACGCCTGTCCGCGGTGCGGAAAGCGCATGCTGGGGGCCACACACCGGCGACAGGGAGGAGCCAACATGCGCATCCTGGCGTGTTGGAAGTGTAAGTTCCTGGTCGACCCTTGCGACATCGAGGGGCACCCGTCGTTCGTGATGGCCTCCAGCGGCCGAGGGCGGTGATTCGTGGCTAAGCGTGTCTACGGGCGGGCTTGCGTCGCACACGCCAACCTGCGTACGACCGACTGGCCTGACTTCCTGGCCGATGGAGCGCGGAAGCGTAGGATCGTTGCGCGGTGTAGCTCGACGCGTCAGTCCATCGTGGATGTAGCCTCCGACATCGTCGGAGAACACTTCAACCCCGCCGAGTACGTACTCTCGCACGCGACGATCGTCGCGTCCGTCGATACTTACGAGCCCAAGAACCCAGATGTCCCTCAGGGGTCTGGGTTCCTTGGGGCGGGTCGCCTCGCCTCGTTCGACTTCCGGTCGATGCTCCACGTCCTCGGTCCGGCGGGGTTCAAGCCGAACCGTCGATACGGGGACTTTCGCATCTCCCGACCCACGCAGAAGTACATCAACGACAACAACGACGCCTTCTCGCGGGGTGTGCTCCTCAAGAGCTACCGCACGTTCGTCGGGGGTCACAACTTCATCGAGCACGTCCAGGTCGAGGCTCTGTCCAAGGGGCGGCTGCTCGACGCTGCGATCCGCAACCTCGGTCCGACCCTGTACGTAGACATCTTGGTAGCGACCTCCAGGGAGCATGAGGAGCTGTGCGCGGGCATCCTCGACGGGTCCATCGACAAGATGTCGATGGGGTGCGACGTCGTGGGCACCATCTGCTCGTGCTGCGGGCACTGGTCGGTCGACGACACGGAGCTGTGCCCCTGCGTCCGGCACTTCAAGGGCCAGATGTTCACGGACGAGGACGGGGAGCCGTCTCGTGTCGCGGAGATCTGCGGGCACGAGACGATCGACCCAACGGGTGGAGTGGTGTTCAAGGAGGCGTCTTGGGTGGAGGGGCCTGCGTTCAAGGGCGCGGTGAGCCGTGGAGTGTTGGAACCCCCTGAGGGTGGGCCTCCTGAAGGAAAGGTCGCCAAGAAGAAGGTGGTGCCAGGGTCCTGGAAGGGAGGAGCTGCCCGTACGGCCACTCGTCGAGCAGATGACGCCTCAGACTTCACGCAGGATGATTCCGGAGAAGTTGGAGAAGACGAGTCCTCCACACCCACGCAGCCCCCGGCATCCCCCCTGGACGACGCGATTGACCAGGTCCAGAACTACATCTACCAGCGAGCCGTCAGTAAGATCCGCGAGCGCATGGACGAGGGCGGCGTTCGCGACACGGTACCGGGGGCTCCTGACGACAACGACAACCTGTCCCGGCTTGGGGCCGTAGCGAGGCGTCGCCACGCGATCGCCTCCTACGCGCAGGCCGCCATGGATGACGCAGCCTTCCTTCGCGGGCTCCCGGGTCTGCTGGCGGGGCTCGGGTCCTCCATGTCCCCGCGATTCGCCACCGCGATCGGGAGGGCCGCTCCCCTGTTGCGTGCGGGGCGACGCGTCGACTTCCTGACTCGGTGTGGGATCGAGGTGGGAAGGCCCCTAACCCGAGGCGAGGCGGAGACAGCACTGCGGGTCGCGAGGCTTCTGCCAGGGTCGCGCACCCCTAAACCTCAATAGTTGCACTTTGCTCTGTCGCTCGAATGAGCGGCCGAGAGCCCGGTTGAGAGCATAAAACACGGCCCTCTCCCGATCTTAGGAGATCCAAGATGAGCATCAACGACCACAAGCCGCTTCGTACGCGGACAACCTGGAAGGCCCGGTCGGCCGCGATGAACGATCCCCCCGCGAACCCTGGCTACGAGTCGGACCTCCAGAATGAGCATCCGGCCTCGTACCCACAGCCCACAGAGGCTGACCTCGCCAAGGGCGACCCCTCTGCGTGGGCTGAGGACCAGACGCCGCCTCCCTACAAGGAAGGCAACCCGCCGGCCAATCCGGGCTACGACGAGTTCGACAAGGACCATCCCGCGATGTACTCCAAGACGCGGGAGCCCATGACGGCCTCGCGTCAGCGCGTCGCGGCGGAGAAGCTGCGGATCAAGAAGCTCGCGGTCCGCTGCACCAAGGCCGCGCGCTCCTTCCTCGGCACCAAGGCGAGCGAGGACGACGTGGTACATCTCGGGACGGTCCTCATGTCCGACCCGGACCGCCTGGCGCGCCTGGAGCAGGCGACCCCGGCCGCTACGAGCCAGCTGGCGACCAGCCAGCAGGCGTGTGGTGAGGGCGGTGTCATGGGTGACGACCTGATGGTCGATGACACGATGGACGCCGCGCCGCTCGGACCTCCCGTGGAGGACGTGGCCGACGTGGGCCTCGGCAGCTTCGATGACGGAGACGACGACCTCGACGACCTCGACGAAGGCACCCTCGATGACGGAGGCGTGTTCGGGAGTGATGACGCCATGAACAAGCAAGTGATGAGCGCGCTCAAGGACATCCAGAGCGCGGTGAAGACCCAGGGGCAGCGCCTCGCGATGATCGAGGACCGCCTCATCCCAGCGAGCGCCAAGTCGGCTGCCACCAAGGAAGCTGCGCAGCGCGCTCTCACCGCGAGCTCCGCCAAGAGCCTGTTCGCGGCCCTCGACGGGAACCGTGACGGCAAGGTGCTCGCCTCCGAGTGGAAGGGGTCGCGCATGTTGTTCGCGGCGCTCGACCGCAACGAGGACGGCGTGATCTCGGCCGAGGACCTCTACAAGGGCCTCGGGGTCCAGGCTCCGGTCGCCGGCACTCCGGCCCTCAAGCCGCAGGACGCGACGCTGGCTGCTCGCGTCGCGGAGTCCGAGGGCGAGAAGGAGGAGATGGGCGAGGACGGTGGTACGGACGACTCCGGCAAGTCGGCTGGTGACGACTCCGACCTCCCTCCGTTCATCAAGGACAAGAAGGAGGAGGACGAGGCGAACAAGGAGGCCGCCAAGGCCCCGACCGCCTCGAAGCGTCCGGCCGCGAGCGCTGCCGCCAAGAAGCCCCCCAAGGGCAAGCAGGCTGCGGAGGAGGACGACGACAAGGCGGGTGACGATGACGAGCAGACGAGCGGTATGCCGACTGCCAGCCGGACCCCCACGGCGTCCAAGCGCCCCAAGGTGAAGCAGGCCGCTGAGGGCGATGGTGCGGACGACGACAAGGACGAGGGTACGGACTCCCAGGCTGCCTCGATCCTCGCGGAGGACGAGGGAGCTGCGGAAGAGGACGAAGATGAGGGGTCGGAGCCCATGGCCTCCTCGGCGTTCTTCGACGAAGGGATCGCGCCGATGTCTGCCGCGGACCAGGCGGTGGTCGACGAAGTGTTCGGTGGCGGCCAGACCGCTGGCAACCTGCCCCTCAACCCGCAACCGCGTCGCGCCTCCAACGGGGCGAAGGCTCTCGGTGCGGCGGGCATGGCTCGCCAGGCCAGCACGGCCAAGCCGGCCGGGATGGGTGGCGGCCGTCGCCGCCCCGAAGACATGTCGGTCGACGAGCTCTCCATCCTCTGGAACTCCTAGCCCGTGAGCCCTCTGGGGCTCACGTCGGCTTCCCTCCCTGAAGTTTTTTCTCTCCTCCCCCCGTTTTCCTCAATAGCTCGTATATGTGCTCGCCCAGGTCATACGTGACCGAGGCGAGGTGCCTCGGTCGTCAGACGACCCAGAACTCTCCCGTTTGTAAACAAGGACATCAAGACGATGATCGGACAGACGTCGCAAGCGTTCCTGGGATCTGCCACCGCACTGACGGTGATCTACCGGGCAATTCAGAACGGGTTCTCCGGGCTGGCCGACGATGGCCTGACCCAGCTAAACCCGTGTGCTGTCGCGACCCCGGGCACTATCAGCCGGTACGTCAACCCCGTGAAGCGCGGTGCCCTCTCGGGCAGCGTCGCGTTCGTGCGCCCTGATGCGGGCAACGACGTCACCGGTGGACCTGGCGATCCCGACATCCAGAACAAGATCAAGCTCAACCCGGACTACTCGAACAACTACCGGCCGCTGGGGGTGTACTTCAACACCTCGACGGGCAACAACGCGTTCGACAACACCACGACGGCGGGCAGCGGGATCCTCACGTACATGAGTGGTGGTGGAACGTACAAGAACGGTCTGTACGAGACCCACCTCATCGCGGACGTCGACCCGGCCAACGCGCCGGCCAAGACGGAGATCCTGTACGTGCCGGGCGCGGAGCTCGTGTCGAGCCGCAACGGGTTCCTCATGCCGCGCGTCATCACCGGCAAGGGCGGCACCCGGTACAACGTCGAGCAGGTCGCCACGGTGACCGCGGAGAGCTACGTGCGGACCCAGGTCCCGATGGACACGGCGGCGAACCTGCTGACCATCATGCAGCGGGGCGGGCCGGCGACCACCATCGGTGTCCTCAAGATGGTGCCCGACTCCTCTCACCCGGGCCTCGTGTACGACCAGCGCATCTAACGGAAAGGAACCCCCATGAACACGCCCAACATGCAGAACGGCGCTCCCGGTTCCGATCCGGCTTCGATCGCAGCGCACAAGCAGCAGGTGATCGGACGCCTGCTCAAGACCAAGGGTGGCTTCCAGAAGCTGGCCGCCTCCATGCAGCAGCCGCTGCGTCTCAAGCGCGACTACCAGGCGGTCGGCCGCAAGGCGTTCAAGGTCGACCAGCTTCCTGACGGCGCGCTGGCCATCTACGACAAGGATCCGGAAGTAGCGGCCTTTGTCGTGGGGGAGGACGGCGAGTCGGTGCAGGCCATCATCAAGCCGCGCCGGGTCAACGTCCCCCTCATCGAGATCGCGACGGCTCCGATGATCCCGTACCAGCAGATCAAGGAGCGCCGGTACGACCTGATCGAGCGCTGCCAGGAGCTGGCCAAGGCCCAGATCATGGCGAGCGAGGACGACCGTGTGTTCGTCATCATCGACTCGACCGCCGAGGCGGGATTCGACAACATCCCCGGCCAGACCAACCCGGACATCCCGGTGGTGGCCCCGCTGTCGGGTCAGCAGATCGCGGACAGCTACGCGCTCGTCGAGCGGAACAACCTGCGGGTCGCGCACTTCTTCCTGAACGCGCGTGACTACGCGGACCTGCGAAAGTTCGGTCGGGAGATCCTCGACTTCGACACGCAGAACACGCTGCTCAACACCGGCATCCTCGGGACGATCTACGGGGCACGGATCATCGTGTCCATCATCGTCCCGGTCGGCGTCGGCTACGTGTGCTGCGAGCCGGAGTACTTCGGCCGCATCCCGGTTCGCACCGAGCTCACGGTCCTGTCGGCGGACGACCCCGTGAAGCGGCAGATCGGCTTCTCGGTCTTCGAGCAGCTCGGCTTCATCTGCCACAACCCGCTCGGCCTCTCGCGCCTCATCATCACCCGCTAGCTCTGAGCGCCGGGGGCCTCTCCGGCGCTCTCCTCCTCCGTCTCCTCCTCCGTCTCCTCCTCCTCTTCCTTCTCGTGACACCGGCAGACCTCCTGCCGGGGGTACTGCTGCTCGCACATCGGAAGCCCACACTTGGGGCAGTCTTCGTAGTTCGGGGTGTTCATGCCCTTGAGTCGATGATTCTTCGATGATCGGAGCTGGGGTTTCACGCGGGGTGTCAGCTCCGATCGAATTGGTGCGTACTCTCTAAGGCTAGCGGCCCCCGTCCTGGGGGTCATACCCCAGACCCAGAGGTACACTCCGATGCCCGAACAGACCCTTGTCCCCGTAAAGCTCCAGGACGCAGGCGGCGGCTTCCTTGCCGTGCGCGGCGTCGACGCCGACGTGAGCGTCGACGGTCCCGTGGCGCGATCCGCGCTCCGCATCACCTTCAACAACGACTCAGGCCGCGTCGCCGAGGGGGACCTGGTGTTCCCGATGCCCGCGTTCGGTGCCCTGCGGGATCTCACCGTCAAGGTGGGGAGCCGGGAGATCAAGGGGCAGTTCCGTCCGCGCGAGCGTGCGCAGGTCGAGTACAAGAAGGCCGTGGCGGCCGGGCACACCGCCATCCTCGGTGAGTCCGAGGGGGAGGACTTCGGCCGCCTGCGGGTCGCTCCCATCGAGGACAAGGAGGACGTCGAGGTCCTGGTGGTCCTGGAGAGCCCGCTCCTGCCGGTGACCGACGGATATCGGCTTGTCATCCCCACGACCTACATGCCGCGCTACGTCGAGGACCCGACCAAGCTCAAGGAAACCGAGAAGGCTGCCCTGGACCGGCCACGTCCCCTGACGCTCGCGGCTCGTGCCACCGTCAAGGTCGGGATTCGTGACGACCTGGAGGTGCGCTGCCTGAGCCACCAGGCGACCGTCGCGAAGACGCGCTGCGACGACGATGGGTCGACCGAGGTCCTGGTGGACAAGGTCGCCCTGGACCGCGACGTGGTCATCGAGATCCAGGACCGCCCGGACGGCCAGAACCCCAAGGTGTGGGTGCGGTACGACGCCACGCAGGGGCCGGACGGCAAGGGTCCCACCACGGCGGTCGCCATCCTCGCGCCGCGCTTCGCCGACGAGGGGGTGACGATCCCCCGCGAGGTCGTCTTCCTGGTCGACCGCTCCGGCTCGATGGGGGGATCCCCCATGAGGGCCGCGCAGCGCGCGGTCAAGGGGTGCCTGCGGGCGCTCGGTCCGCAGGACCGCTTCAACATCGTGGCCTTCGACGACGAGCAGGTCGCGCTCGCCCCGGCCTCCCTGCCGTTCGACGACAAGAGCCTGGCGGCTGGGGACGCGTTCGTCGACTCCATCCAGCCCGGTGGCAGCACAGAGGCGTCGGAGGCCCTGCGGGTCGTCCTCCAGAACAAGGCGATCGCCAACGTGCAGGTCAAGGAGGCTCCGCGCCCCTCGATGGATCACACGCTGCGCGTCGTGATCTTCATGACTGACGGTGACGTGAGCGGAGCCGAGGCCGTCATCAAGGCGGCGCGAGCCGACATGCACGACACCCGCATGTACGTGGTCGGCATCGGTGACTCGGTCAACCACGCCATGCTCGCGGCGATCGCCGAGGCCGGACGCGGAACCTACACCCCGATCGGAGCCGATGAGGCCATCGAGGGGGCTGTCGCAGCGATCAAGAGCGCCATCGACGCTCCGCTGCTCACCGGGGTCAAGGTGCGGGTCGAGGAGGGCGATCAGGTACGGGATGTTTCCGTCGAGTCCGTCGGGGCTCTGGACCTGTTCGCCGGCCGCCCGTTGCTGTTCGCGTTCCGTGGCGCGATCACTCCGGGTACGACCCTCATCCTGGCGGGTCAGCGGCCGGACGGGGTGGACTACAAGGTCTCCGTCCCGATCGCCATCGGCGCGCACGACGGAGCTATCGCCTCGACGGTGTGGGCGCTCCTCAAGAACCGCCGACTCACCTACCGCTTCGACGCCGCCGACAACGCCACCCTGGAGGAGCTTGGCACCACCTTCGGGGTCGTCAACTCGCAGGTTGCGCTCGTTGGTGTCCACACGGACCAGCGCAACCTCTCCGCCCCGGAGACCATCCCGGTCGTGCTCCCCATGCCCCGCAACATCGCGGAGCAGGACCAGGGAGGTGCGCTGGAGTCGATGACGCGCGGAGTGACCCTCGGGGGTTCTTCGCGCGGAGTCACGCGGGGCGCACCCGTACGCAACCTGGGGGCTGTGTCCTTCTCGGCCGGTAGCCCGAAGGGTATGGCGGTGCGGACGGCCTCGCTGAACTGTTCGGTGGACCGCAGCGACGACAGCTATGGTCACCAGACCCTGGGCTTCTCCATGGACGACCTGAGCCGTAGTGCCGCACGGCAGCCCGTGACAGAGTCTGAGCTTCGCAACCTCCTGCTGGAGCAGGGAGCAGACGGCCTGTTCGGCGGGTCCTACGCCCAGACGCTCGTGGTGGTCGCGGCGCTCACGATGCGCGGTCACACGGCCCGCTCGGGATCCTTCCGCGCCGAGATGCGCCGCACGGCCCAGACGCTCGCGTCGCGCGTCATGACGCTGAGCGGGAATGACCTCGTGTTCGCCGCGACGGCCCTCGCCATCCTGCGCGCGACCGACGGGAACTCGGCGGACCTCTCCGCGTTGCCTCGCGAGGTTGCCGTCCCGTTGACGGCGATCGCGCTCTGCGACTCGCAGGCGACCATGGACGCGATCCGCACGACGATCGCCGCGCTGAAGGATCGTCTCACCGGTAGTGCCTCGGGGATCTACGCCTCGTTCGTCCAGTCGTAGGTGCTTGCCCCGGTCGACAGGCCGGGTATAGATCACTCGCGACCACGTCCCTCGATCGGACCCAACATGCGGAGGGTTCAACTCCCTCAGACCCCGCCAACTGGGATCTACGCCTCGCGGAGAGGCAACAGACTTGTACTCTGTCAAACAATGGTCCGCTCACTCGACGTGGTCCCCCCCACGACAACGACCCGGAAGTAGCTGCCTTCGCATCTCAACCCTCCTGTTCAGCTCCGGCCACTTCGGCCCCGCCTACTAGCCCCTGCAACTCCTCGTAGACCTCACTCGTCCGTGTACGCACGGGCCCCGGAGACTCTATTCGCCATGACCACCACACAGGCTGCCTCTGAGCAGCAGAAGAGCGCCGCTGAGCGCATCATCCAGTCCCTCACCAACTTCTCCGACCACCTGTGGCACGGCCGCATCGGGATGGCGGGCCCCAACGGTAAGTGGGTGGCGCGCGGGCGCAACAAGACCGCGACCCCCATCGCGCCGGGCCTATACGAGCCCGCTGCGGTGACGCTGTACCGACAGGTCCTCGACCTGTACCGCATGGACCCCATCTACGTGGGGCAGCTTGCGAGCTTCGCGATGCGTGAGCTCGACTGGGCGGACCTCAAGGTCGTCCTGGCCGCGTTCCTGCTCGTTCAGCCGCAGGAGATCCTGCGCGACGTGGGTGAGGCGATGGTCCTCATCCACGCGGACAAGACGGTCCCCAGGGAGCGACGCCTGCGTCCCAAGGACGTGCTGCGGATTGCCAAGCTCCTGCATGCGCCGGGCATCGTGGCCATCAACCGGGAGGCTGGCTTCGGGTCGGCAGGGGCCAGCAACGCACCGCTAGGGCGTTTCCGTCAGGTGGTGACCCGCTGGTTGCTCGTGCGCGAGCGCAACACCCAGCTTCTCAAGGGGCTCGTGTCGGCGGGCTACGCCTCTACGGTTCGGAGCCTCGTGCGCTACGGGCGCTACAAGCCCGAGCAGGCGGCCTTCTTCGCGCTCGTCCGCTACGGACAGAAGCAGGCCGAGAGCGGTCACCGCGAGATGGCCATCGGAGTGAAGCTGACGACCGGCGACACGTGGGAGGGCAAGACGGAGAAGGAGATCATCTCCATCATCCAGAAGGGTGATCTCTCCTACACCGTCGCGGTCGGAAAGATTCCGTCATCCGTTGGAGTGACGCGGAACATCCTGCGCGCGCTCACGGCCAAGATGTCCGATCAGGACCTCATCATCGCGGCTCCCGCGCTGGAGGAGTCGGGTCTGCTCGACTCGGACCCGATGGTCCAGAAGCGTGTCCACGACGCCACCAAGATGGCTCGCAGCCACCGTGCGCTCACGGTCGCCAAGAACGTCCGCAGCGAGAAGGTCAAGGACCTGCTGGAGGGTGCCGCGGCGAGCGCCAACGCCAAGGCGGTCGCCGAGGCGGTTCCCGACCGACCGCTTCGCGTCATGCTGCTCGTCGATACTTCGGCGTCACAGCAGGGTGCGATCGACCGGTCCAAGGAGATCATCCCGACGCTCATCGCGGGCCTCGCGCCGGATCGTGTCCACGTGGCTGCCTTTAGCTCGGCGGGCCGCATCATCCACGCGGGGGTGGGGCCAAACGTCGGTGAGATGAGCCTCAAGCACGTCAAGGCCATGCTCTCGGCCCTCCAGTCTGGAGGCGGGACTGACCAGAAGACGGCTGTGAACGTCCTGGCGGCGGCCGGCGTGCGCAAGCAGCCGGGCGAGATCCTCATCCTTCTGGTCATCGGGGACGAGTCCGACTATGGAGATCGGGACGGTTCGTTGACCGCGGCCCTGCTGCGCAACACGGGCCTCCTGCCGGACGCGGTCGGGCTCATCTTCAACCAGGGCAACGAGTCCCGAGGTCAGGCCGTGCGTGGGACGGCCTCGCATCTCCGTGTTCCGTTCAACGACGTCGCGGTGGAGGCCCTCAAGGACACCTACCAGATCCCCCGCGTGCTGCGAGGTCTCCTCGACGCACCGGTCGTGGCAAGCGCGACCACACAGGCCCGTTTTGGCCTACTGGAGCGCATCTCGGCGGTCCCGCTGCTGGAGCCGCCCGTCGTACCCAAGCGTCGCGACATCGTTGCGACCTCGTAGGAGCCCCTCGTGAACAGGAACCCCGTCATCGCTGCCGTGCTTCCCGTCCTCCGCAGAGGATCGCGGTGGGGAGTGCGTCGCGCCGACCCCGGTGGCGGGACGGGTCGGCTTGTAGCCCTCAGGGGTGAGGTTCCGCGGGCTGGCTGGTTTCACACGACGGGGTTCGGGTCACAGGTTCGCGTGCGCGAGCCCCTGTCGGAGGAGGAGCAGGCGCGCGTCTTGGCAGCCCTACCGTCCCGTTCTGGCCACCACTGGAACGGGATGGTCGTGGACGACCGAGGCCGGGTTGAGCACCTACACTTCGCGCCGGTCGACGAGGACCTAGAGGTCGGCGCGCGTGTCGTGGGTCGATTCTGGGCCCCCTCCGTGGTGGTGTTCGACCGTGTCGACATGGACGATCAGCCTGAGATGAGCGTCCGTGAGGCTGTTCTCCAGGGGCGGGGGTTCGACGCGATCTCTGGTGTGGCTGCCTCCTTGCGACTAGCTGGTGCGCTTGCTCTGCTCTCGCGGGCGGGTCAGGCGCTATCGGTGCCGTTCTCTCCCCCTGAGGTGGCGTTGCGTCTGCGCGACGTGTCCTCTGCGGGAGATGAGGCCGCGCGACGTGTCCTGCTCGACCTTCAGGCCCTGCGGCAAGAGGCCGTGCGCTCCCTGCCTGCCGTCCCTGTCGTCCCTGTCGTCCCTGTCGTCCCTGTCGTCCCTGTCGTCCCTGTCGTCCCTATCAGGATGGGGTCTCCCGTGGTCACGCAGGGGGTCGTGCCTGCAAGGGAGGCGTGGGTCGACCGGATCGTGGGTTCTCTGTCCAGGTCGGGAGCGCAGCTTGTCAACGCGCGGCGCGCGGGTGCTGGACGCATCGAGGTCACCTGGACGTTCCGGGGAGGGACTTACCAGTCCGTCCTGGACGACAAGCACCTCAACGTGCTCGACGCTGGTGTGTGCCTCGCAGGTACGGACCGACGCTTCACCCTGGACTCTCTACCCTCCGTCATTCGGGAGGGGGAAGAGCGGGGCAAGCTCGTGGTGACTCGACACGTATCCGGGTCAGGATGGGATGACGATGACGACTAGGACCCCTGTGACCGAGTTCTTCCCCCCGCGTTTTGGGCGCTTGTTCCCTGCCCGTGAGGTGTTTGGGGTCTACGACAAGGCGGGCTGTAGCCTGCACGTCCACTACGGGGACTCCCCCGCGTTCGTGGATGGGGGTCGCACGGCCTGGGACGTCATCTGGGAGCAGCGCGACCGAGTGTTCGACATCGCGCACACGCACCCTCACGGGCCTGACACGTTCTCGTCCATCGACGAGAACTCGATGCGCGCGATCGCGACGGGCCTAGGTAGGCCCGTTCGCTTCTGGGTCCTGTCTCCTCGGGTCAGTAGGTTGCGGGTCGTGCACCCGTGCCAAGAGCCCCAGGACGCTGACGTGCTGTTCGACCCTGGGGAGGACAACGAACCCATGTGGGCTGCACGACTGCGTTGGGATTCGCGCATGCGTTCAGCTCCACCCACCATCAACCTGGCGAAGCTGCTGCGGAGGTTCTTACCGTGACGCCCACCAACCAAGTTTCCGATCCCACCAACCGAGTTTCCGATCCGACCAACCGGATCATCAACGTGACCTACATGAACCGGTCCGCTGAGATCACCGTGCCGTTCAACGGTGAGCCATCGAGCGCAGACGTCCTGGCGGCGGCCGAGGAGACCCTACGGTCGAACCCGCCTCAGTCGTTCGCGGACCTCACCATCCCGAAGGACGCGCTGCGCGGTTACACCGTGGACCCCTACTCGGGCACGGGCGTCATCTTCGTTCGTCCCTCCGCAGCGTTCGGTTAGGCCAGACGCGAGAGGCCCCATGACTCAGACCCAACAGACCCCGAGCAAGTCCATCCTCATCTGCGGGGTGGGTGCGCTCGGGTCGCACGTCGCGATGGCGCTGCGTAACCATCCGGGCGGGCTCCACCTGCTCGACATGGATCGCGTCGAGAGCAAGAACGCGCTCAATCAGGTCTATCCGAGGGGGACTGCCGGAAAGCTAAAGGCGGACACCCTCCGCCAGGTCCTGCTCTCGTGCCACGGAGTGACGGCGCGCGCCTACACGGTCGAGCTCACCGACTTCAACGCGGCCAAGATCATCACCCCAGACCTCGGTCTCGTCGTCGACTGCTTCGACAATCATGCGGCGCGCGCGCTGGCGGCGAAGCGCGCTGGGGAGGCTCACGTCCCCATCCTTCACGCGGGGATCTCGGCGGACGCTTCGGCGGGCGTTGTCTCCTGGACGTTGCCCGAGGACCAGGAGACGCCAGGCGTGGCGACCTGCACGGACCCTACCGTGCTGCCAGCCCACACGCTGGTGGCCGCGTTAGCCGCTCGGGCTGTGATGGAGTTTTTGGCTTCCGGCCAGCGCGTTGAGTATCGACTCGCGGGGAGTCGCGTCTACGCGTCTTCGCGCGCGTAGCATGTTTCTCATTCAGGTCTCAACCTCCTACTTCTCCGGGTAGACCCTCCGACGAACGGAGGAACAACTATGGCCCACGAGAAGACGAGCTTGATTCACTGGATCGTGCTGCTGGCCGCAGAGCAGTTTCGTGACCACCAGAAGGCGCACCACGTAGCCACGATCGGGGACTTCCCGGGCGTTGACGCCGCCAAGCTGGTGGACCGGCTCTACACGAGCGGTCTCATCCTGCGTCGCTACGAGACGAGCGTGGTGACGCGCCACCTGCACGACCTCGCGGTACCGGGACGCCTCATCCAGGCGCAGTCGTTCGACCGCAGCCAGCCGACGCGGTACGTCCCCACCCCGTACGCGTCCAGGCTCTACGACCAGATCGCGGCGGACAACCTGGTTTCCTACGCGCTGTCGAGGGACGGGCGCAAGAACTTGACCGAGATCCTCCTCTGGGCCTCCTACCACGCCAAGCCGGCCGATCGCACGCGGAGCACGGATGACCTCGTGCGGGACTGCGCGCTGCCCGGGGTGGATCGCCTTCAGGCCGCTCTCGACCGGCTGAAGCGCGGTGTCCGCATCCCGCTGTCGACCGAGGAAGGTGGGCTCAAGCTGATCCGTCTCAGCTCACGCGAGGTGAGCCCCGGCATGATTCAGCTTTGGGTCCGCGATGGAGAACCCCCCGCTCGGAGTTCCCACACCGAGGGCGTAGACTTCGCGCTCCCCTCGAACGATGGTCTCATCCAGGCCGCCGAGCAGATCGCGTCGGGTTCGGCCCAGTCGCGTCCCTCGGCTCTTCCGGACGTCCTTCCGGTCACGAAGGCCAGCACGCAGGAGGCTCCGCAAAACGGGGCTCTGGCTGGGGCTTCGATGCCGGAGGAGGAGGAGAAGTTCGACGTGATGCAGGAGGACTCGCAGTTTCCGCCGGGTCCGACGGAGTACGTCGAGAACTCGGACGCCCCCAGCCGCGGTACGTTCGAGATCGCGCAGCTTCCTCCCGACGTGTACGCCTTCCTGCTGCGGTCCGCGCGACGACACGGTCACACGGTCCAGGACGAGATCCGCATCGTCCTCTGCGGGCAGCAGAGGCGGTCGGACGTGCGCAACCAGCTCATGTCCGCGATCACGGCCCTCCTCATGGAGGAGTTTGGATAGGTCCGCACTGACAGCGCCTCGCGACTCGGATATGATGTGAGAAATCGCATCGCGAGGCGCAACCATGTCGAACCTGTCCCAGCAAGCCGTCCGTACCTACGTGGCGGTCGTGTCCTTCTACATCGACGGTGAGAACAAGGTATCTGTGGGTGACGAGATCGAAGTCGCCCAGGGGTCGAAGACCACTTGGGGTGGTGTCGACGTCAAGTTCGGTAACCTCCGCAAGGCCCTCAAGGCCGGCTGGGTGGTGGACGCCTCCACCACGGAGGCGGACGCTGCCAAGCGGTTCGCCGAAGAGGACCCCGAGGCTGCGGGGGACTTCCCGCACCTGACCCGTGGCAACCGCGACGCCTCCACGCTGGAGGAGAGCGACATCGAGGTCGCGACCGTGTCGTCGCGAACCGCATCGATCCGAGCCACCGACGGACATGGCGTTATCACCGACGCCGCCCGTCCCACCGCTTCCCCGCGCAAGACCGCGGCCCCCACCAAGGCTGCTACCAGCACGACTCAGCCCGTGGGGACCTCCATCAACCAGGGGCAGCGCCCTGTCAGCAAGACTCCTGGGCCGCGGCCGGTCGCGTCTCAGCGCGTGGCGGCGGAGGCCAATCGGACCGCTGCCGCGACCGCTCAGGCGGACCGCAAGAGCCGCGTCACCATCGGGTCAACCGATGGTGGCACGGTCGGCCGCGCCAAGACGCCGCTCTCGCACGAAGCCGTCCTCACCTAGCCTGCCTATCCCGCCTCCACGATCGGAGGCCGCATGTCCGATCTCATTCACTGGACGACCCTAATGCAGGCGATCTCGACCGCAAGGATCGAGGCGCATCGGCTGCGCAAGATGTTCGATGAGGTCGCCACGGCGGCTCGCGACAACAAGGAGCTCGCCGAGGAAGTCTACGGGGAGATCGGTGACACCCTGTCGGCGCTTCCCGAGCGCATCAGGGCCATGGAGGCCCCGCTCGACCGTGCCTCCTTCGTGCTCATCCACGACATGGAGTCGATGCTTCGCGCGGGCCTTCCGCTGTCCGACCTCACGATGCTCGACGAGACCGTCAAGGAGCCCGGTAAGCAGGCTTCTGCTGCGCTGCGCCTCGTACCGGGCCTCGTTTGGTCGGGGAGCCGGGTCGCGGGCATCCTTCCCGCCTGGCAGCACCTACCATCTGTTGTGCCGGCGCGCGCGCTGCAAGCGGTCCTCCTGGACAAGGCTCCACCCTTTGGGGTGCGGGTGACGGCTCGTGCCCTGCTTCCCTCCCGCGGCGCTCCCGACTGGTTCGCGGTCGTAGGGACTCTCGACCGGGGTGCCTGATGCCGATCCTCGACAAGAGGATCGAGGACGAGGTGAACGTCCGCACGGTCACCCTGCCCAACGAGGAGCCGGCCGACAAGGGGGACCGGGAGGTCGCGCCGTTTCCCGGCCCCAAGCCCCCGCGCGGTCCCGTCGGACCCACCTGGGGACCCAACCCGGCGGACAAGAAGGAGCCTAGCTGGGTGAGAACCCCGTCCGTGGACGGGGACAAGGACCGGGACCGGGAGACGGGCTGGAAGCCGCTACCCGGTTTCCCCAACCACGTCACGCTCGCGAGCACGGGGGCGATGCGAGGTAAGCCCTATCCTCCCCAGTCGGAGCGCGAGCGCAAGCAGCGCGGGGAGGCTCGCCAGCACGACAAGACGCACTACCGCAAGAACCGTCGAGAGGTCCTGCGACGGTCTAAGATCTGGTACGACAAGTACAAGCGCACCCCGATGCTCAAGAAGGACAAGAAGCGTCGACGGGACAAGCCCAAGAAGTTCGAGCGCCTTCCTGGCGGGTGGGAGAGCCACTCGGACAAGGAGAAGGCGCGGCGCAAGCAGGAGAAGCAGGCGAGCCGGCGGGTCGTCGCGCGCCTGCTGGCGAACCACGCGGTGCGCGCGATGCGCGCGGAGGTCGAGCTCGACCTCGTGGCCCGCGTGCTGGCGGCTCGACGGTTCCCCTGGTACCAGGCGGCGGCCTCTCGGAGGGAGGATGTGGACCGCGGGCAGGCCGCGTTCCTCACGGCGCGCGGTCGCGTGGGGGTGGTTCGGAGGTTCGGGGTCGGCCTGGTGACCTACGAGCTCCTGCGCGCGGGTCGCTGGCACAGCCGGCAGGCCCTGCTGTCCAGCTTCCTGCGGGAGGCCCTACCGCTGAGCGGCATGGACCTGCGGGCGATCCTGGCGGGGGTTGGGGCGCGACGCGCCGACTACTCCATGATATGGAGGCCCGACCGGTCCCAGCAGGACGCGGCCCCGGAGAACCGAAACTGGCGCGTCTACCCGGAGGAGGAGCTTCCGGCCCCCTGGACCGACCCGGGGTTCGGGGACCTTCCCGACCTCGACGGCCCCTGGCGGGTGAACCCAGAGTTCACGGACCTGCCGCACAAGCGTCCCCGCAGCGCGGCCGTGGACGGGCTGGAGGAGGCGGTCAGGAGGGTCGCTCCCGACGTGGCGCGTCGCGCGACGCGCCTGCGAGTTCGCAAGGGGCCCAAGGACTCCCGCGGGGTTCAGCGCTTCACGGTCCAGTCGTCTGGGGGGGATCCTCGCGCGGTCGAGGTGATGCGCGTGGGTCCCGCGTGGACGCGCGTGCGCTGCTCCTGTCCGGCCTGGGTGTACCAGGGGTGCGAGTACCACGCGCGACGAGGAGGGTACCTGCTCGGTCACCCGAGAGGGCCGGCGACGCCGCCTCGCGTGAGGGACCCGCAGGGTCGGCACCTCGTGTGCAAGCACGTCGTCGCGGTACTCCGCTGGCTTCGAGGGCACCACACGCCCTAGCGGTGGTCGGTAAGGACGCGCAGCCGGACGAGCGTGCGGGTCTCGATCTGACGCACTCGCTCGCGGGTGAGGTTCATCATCTCACCTGCGGCCTCCAGGGTCACTCCACCTTGGTCTGCCACGTCTAGCGAGCAGGTGGGACGGTTCTCCATGTCCTCGGGTGCGATGTCCGGGAAGTTGAACTTGATCGACCCCGTTTCAGGTCGTACGTCGAGGTACAGGTGGTGGCGGCACGCCACCCACGGGCAGGGACGCGGGCCGTCCACACAGTCTCCCCGGGTTCGGGGTCGACTCGGTAGGCCGTCCTCGCCTTCGTCCTCCTCGTCAGCAACCCCCTGCGCACCGTCGGAGGTTCCTGAGCTCTGCGCGTGCTGGAACATGGCCTGTTGTCGGTAGGGCTTCGTTCGGGCGAGCTGATATGAGTCTTTGGCCGCGTCTCGCGGTAAGGTGTGCGTATGGCGCTGTATCGTATGCGGTGTACCTCCTGTGGCTTCACCCAGGACCGGCGGATTGCCGCCACCCTCGACCCGAAGACCTTCTGCACGCTCTGCGAGCAGGAGGCGCGACCCGTCCCCCCGAAGCGGGGGCAGGAGATCGTTCGGACCGGCGACGACTGGGTTGGCAAGGGGATGGAGCTCCGCGCCCAGATGGCCCGACGCGCCGCCAGGGTCCAGCAGGACGCCCCTCACGCCCCCACGCTGCGCCCCAACGTCGAGGGCGAGGAGGTGGGGAGCTGGGCGGAGGCGGCCAGGCTCGCCGCCTCCAAGGGACTTGACCCGCGACCGTTCACCCGCATGGCGGAGGCGCAGTCGTGAGCCGCCTGGGTGGTTACAACCTCGCCCCCGAGATCCTCTTCAGGTGGCCTCGCGGGATGGACATCCTCGTGCCCAACCGGGCGGACCACGTGGCGGTGCGCCTCTGGGCGAGCGCCCGGCTGGAGGACATGTACGGGGCCCCCAAGAAGTCGGGCATCACGGGCGACCCCACCCAGCGTAGGCTCGTGGGGCAGTGCCGGACGGGGGACGTCTTCTTCACGTCGAGCCTGCGCGAGCGCGCGCAGGTCATCACGGACCGCACCACGCGGCACGCGCGCTTCATGGTGTCGATCGGGGACCTGGACCCGCCGCTGCTGGAGGACGAGGTCTGCTACCTGGCCGTCCAGCAGGTGATGCTGGACGGTCGGGAGGTGGAGGTGGGGCCGACAGGGTCCACGAGCCCCCTGCTCGGGTTCACGCTCATCGCCCCACCCGACTCGGTGTACGGGATGGACGCCCAGAACATCCACTTCCAGGGGATTGCCCCGATGGGCACGGGGGCCAAGCTCGGTGTTCCGCTGTCCGCAACGACCGACTTCTCGGGGAAGAACAGCCCACCCCCGCTGCTCATCGCGCTGCCGCACCAGTGCTCGGGGATCACCCTGCGGACCGACGTGGACGGGCTCGGCTACTCCTTCGACTGGGGGATGCCGGTCGTCGGGGTCCCGGCCGGCTCTCCGCTGGAGATCACCTCGTCGGTCAAGTACCTGCTCCTGGCCGCCCTGGGGGCCAAGGTGGTTCCGTTCGCGGCCGACACGGTCTCGTTCCTCTTCAACCGCTAGGCGTCCCGATGGGTTCTCTATGAGGTGCCCGTAGGGCAGAAAGCCCTACGAACTGGAGGACCCTGTGGAGCTCTACCTCTGCCTAACCGTTCCCGCCAAGAGTGGGACGATCTACGTGGGCGACCTGCGGGGCGACGCAGCCCGCCGCAACGGGTCGATCGACCCGCCCGCCCAGTGCCGCTACCTGCGGTACCCCGACGTCGGGTCGGTCGCCTTCTCTGTCGAGACGGGATCGACCTACCGCCCCGCGCACGGAGTCGCGGCCTACCTGGCCGCGCGCGTGCAGCCCGGGGGGAAGGCGGACAACGTCGCGACCCTGACGGTCACCGGCGTCAAGGCCGGCGACACCGTGAGCTTTGGTGCCCTCGTCCTCACCGCGGGAACCAAGGAGGATGCGGCCACCAACACCTTCAAGGACACCGCGACCGCTGGGTCTGATGACGCCTCTGCGGCATCGCTGGCCGCGGTGCTCAACGACGCAACGGTCCTGCCAATCCTGCTCATCGCGCTGGGTGTGACGCGCGCCATGGTGGCAGCCAACAAGAACGTCGTCACCATCACGACCGACCCTCCAGTCAAGGTCACCCCCATCACGGCGAGCGATCCCGCTCACGTCGTGGTGGGTGCGCTGGCTCCGCCCGCCGTCATCCCTGCGGCCGACGCCTACGACCAGGCGGCGCTAGCGATCGAGGCGTACCTTCAGGCCGCCCACGCGATGACGGTCGCGGACGTGAACGCGGCGATCGCCACCGCGCTCCCCGGGGCGGACTTCGCCACGCAGGGGGTGCTCGCCGAGCTGCTCTCGATCCTGGCGGGCCGCGCGTTTCGGCTCGACGAGGGGACGAGGCTGTTCGACACGACCACCAAGGCGTGGCTCGGGGGCCCCAGCGTCGGGACGTTCACCCGGCCGCTCCAGAGCTCGACCTACTGGATCTTCCCCGCCCACCCGGGGCCGACGACGAAGCTCACCACTCCCCCCTCGGAGGAGGGCCCAGTACGTCGGACCTTCCCCGGCAGCTTCTCGGACTCCTCGATCCTCAAGGGGCACCTGTCTCGCCTCACGGGGGGGATCGTGCTGCCTGGCCACCGGAAAGACCAGGGTCGGGTCGCCGTCGTGTATGACCAGGACGGGAACGTGGTGGCCTAGCCACCGCTACAGGAAGGACACATTCATGACCGCGCTCGCGTATCTCGTGACGACTCGCAGGGACCTGGGACCGATCTTCCCGTACCTGTTCGACCTTCGGCCGGATGGGCTGTACCGGAGCCCGTCCATCACCCCGCCAGGGCAGACCCGGCACCTGCCCGAGCCGCCCGTGGCGGCCGGGACCCCGCCGCTCACCTTCGCGATGGACGGGTCGGCGACCGCCCCCGTCGACCTGCGGGGGCTGTCGGCGTGGGCGATCGACAACATCCAGAACCAGGACGGCGGCAAGTCGCTCGCCCTGACGGACGTGCAGGCGGCGTACTTCGAGACCGCCATCCTCCAGCGGGTGGAGGCGGCGCTGCCCCTGGCCGCGGCGGACATCGACGCGGCCCTCAACAAGATTCCAGGCGTCACCGGGTCGTCGGTGTTCCCCAGCGCGACCTCCAAGTCGACCGGGTCGATCGACGGGCTGCTCCGGGTGGTCTCGGACCACACCTACCTCGTGCCGGCCGGCGCGAAGGTGGTCGAGATGAACGGGGCGTTCCCGGTCGACACGGTGACGATGAAGCACGCGCCGCTCGGTTACTTCCTCAACGGGCGGCCTGCGCCGGTCGCGGCCCCGCGCTACGGGCTGCCGCCCAAGCCGGCGCGCCCGCCGCTCACGGTCCAGCCCCCTCCGGCGGAGCAGGTGCCGCTCATCGACTGCGCCGAGCTGCGGCAGTCGATCCGCAAGGGGTGGCTGTCTCACCTGGTGGACCCGCGCTTTCGCTGGCGTCGGGGGACCTTCACCTACGGACCTGCGGGCACTGCGACCACCGTTGGTGGGAAGTCGATCCCGGGGCCCGAGGCGGGGCAGGCGGCCTTCCGCGCGCGCGCCGCCGTCGTGTACGACGCCAACGGGATGGTGATCGCGTAGCTGCGACCCTTCCGAAACCACAGAGGCCAACATGACTCCGATCGCCTATTCGATCCCGATCCGCTCCGACCTTGGGGGGCTTTCCCTCCAGGTGCTCGACCTGGTCCCGAACACCGCACTGCGGTCTACGCTCGACCCGGAGGGGCAGACCTTCTACGTGGGGGTCGGGGCAGACCAGCCAGGCCCGACCCAGACGGCTCACGGCCTGTATGTGGGGGGGTCGCGTACGACCTCTCCACTCCCTGCCATCGCCGGCTTCGACTACAACGGGGACACCACGGTGGACGCCTACGGCCCGCAGGACGTGTCGTACGGGCTCACCGCGTACCTGCTCGACTGTGCGACGGCTGACCCGGGCGGCATGTCGCGCGTGCTCACCACGACCGAGGCGACCAACCTCGCGCTGGCGATCTTCAAGTTGGCCTACAGGCGGCAATCCCTGCGGGTGGGGGACATCGAGTCCGTCGCCTTCGCGACGACCGGTGTCGTGGTGGAGTTCAAGGCGTCCACTCCGACTTCTGCGGCGTTTGGGCGCGTGGAGGACGTGATCCGGCTGCTAGCCGGGGAGACCTACGGGCTTCCGGCCGGCGTGCCGCTCCTGGGAGCAGGGGGCAAGCGGCTCACGCCCGCGCAGCGTAGGGCGGTTGCGGATGCGCTGCCTGCTGTGATCGCCCCGATGGTTTCGGGCCGGTTCCTGGACCCCCCGGAGGGTGGGTTCCGCAAGGTGCGCGAGCTCATGGTCACCGAGGCGCTGCTCGCCTCCCTCGCGGAGGGTCACCTGTCGCAGCTCAAGCCTGGAACTGAGTTCTTCGCCAAGAACCCGCGGTTCGCCTACACGGCGAGCTCCGTGCTCCCCTACGTTCCGCGGGCGGTTCAGCTTGACGGGTCGCCCGTCCCTGAGACGGGTTACACCAGCGGGGCGCTCGTCGTCTACACGGCGGACGGCGTCCCCCTGATGTAGATGGCGACCACCTTCCAGCCAGGTCAGCTGCTGGGGCGACCAGACCTCTCGATCTTCCTGGCGGACCCTAAGGGCCAGCCCTACGACCCCTACAGCGTCACCTTCGCCCTCTACTACGTGGACCCGGGACCTCCGGAGACGGAGGTGCTCGTGGGGAGTCCGACGCGAGAACCTGCGCACCCGGCGCGTGGAGAGTACTACGCTGCCATCTTGATCCCGACAGGGGCGCAGCCAGGCACGTATCGGATCCGGTGGACCCTCAAGCAGACGGCTGCCAGCCCTGAGCAGCATGTCGTGCAGGAGTTCGCCGTCGTCACGACGCCGATCATCCTGGTCTCGATGTCCCCCCTTGAGGCCCAGGCGGTCATGGAGCTTCGCATGCTGCTGCGTGACCACTGCGTGGCCGGTGAGGAGGTCGTCGAGGTCGATGCGGATGGCGTTCGCGTCCTGGTGCGCCTGGACGACCTCTACGATGTGGTGACCTCTCCCTGATCCGCATCGGGTTCCTACCGGACCCGACCCCGTACAATGTGATCCGCTCACGGTGACCTCGCGCAAGATGGGTTCTGACGCAACGTGCTGCCGCGTCTATCCTCAACCCATTCGCTTGGAGGCTCTCATGCGGTCTTACCTCTACTGCCTGTGCCGTCGCTGCGGTTACCGGTACGAGTTTCGTCTGCCCGTCATCCCCCAGTAGTCTGATGAGGGTAGAGTCGTACCATGACTCCTCCCACAACGGACCCCTCCCCGCAGGACCAAGCTCGAGGTCTGTACCCCAAGTACCAGATCTGTAAGGCGGACGGGTCTCCCGTAGACCCGTCCGCCGACTACTTCGTGCTGCGCCTGGACGGACAGGACCCGCACGCCCTCGCGTGCCGGGCAGCGGTCCTCACGTACGCGAACCACATCGAGCCTCACCTTCCCTTGGTCGCGCGCGACCTTCGCGAGAAGGTTCGTTCGCGGGATTCGTCCCGCGGCTAGACCTCTCCGGCCACTTAATCCCGCTATATCGCCCGCCTGGCAGGAGGTCTGCTGTGGCCATTGTTAATACTTACCGCCCGCCTGGCGTATACGTCACGACCGATATCGAGATCCCCGACGAGGGGTTTCCGGAGTCGGTGCGGATCCCCGCGTTCATCGGTGAGGGCACGGAGCTGCTGACGCAGACCGACCTGGAGATCGTTCGCGGCTCCTCTTCCGTGGCGGACCAGAACGTCGTGCTCGAGGACGAGCGAGGCCGCGCGGTCCGCAAGGTGATGAGCGGCGGCATCATCTCCCTCACGGACTTCGACGGGGTCATCACCAAGTTCCGCGTCCACCACTACCCGATCGTCGACGGAGCGGGTATCGGACGCCCTACTACGTCGCAGTCAGACGTTCAGGTGTTCGTCGATGGTCGGCCTGCGGTTGTGCAGTCTGTCGACGGTGTGCAGGGGATCATCGAGCTGGTGGTGGCCCCTGACCCCACCTCCACGGTGGCCTGCACCTACTACTTCAAGCGCACCGACACGCAGTTCACGGACGACCTGTCGTTCCAGGTGACCCCCGAGGCGGCGGTCATCTACGGGCTTCGCGGGATCGCGGACACGGACGCGGACAACAACCAGGGCGAGACGCTCCAGTTCATGGACGAGCAGGTCGGTCCAAGTGGTCAGGTCGTGGTGCCTGGCAACAACCGCCTGTTGCTCAACGTCGACCGTGCAGCGGTGGACATTCGCATCCCGCCCGGCCGCTACACCATGCGGCAGGCGGCCAACTCCATCTCGGCGGCGCGCGCTCAGTCGCTGCGCGCAGGTACCCTCCTCAACAACCTGGGCTTGTCCACGCTGTCCCTCACCGCAGACCACGAGCTTGAGGTGACGGGGGGGTCGGCGTGCAGCCTCCTTGGGCTTGAGCCGGGGCAGCTGTACCGGCGCCGGCGTACCTTCGTGACCAACGAGGGGCCGATCGTCGATGGCAGCAACGGTGGTGTTACGACGACCGACCCCACCAAGGTGGTCGTTCGTGTCGACGGAGAAACGATTCCTGCCGAGTCGGTCGATGGGCGGTCTCGACAGGTGACCCTGTCGATCGCGCCGCGCGCGGGGGCCAAGGTGGTCATCACCTACTGGTCGAACACCTGGCAGGACACCTACGACTACCTCGGTCATCGGGGGGTCACGCGGATCGTTCGGGTGGGGGACACTCCAGGGCGATCCGCCTACACCGACGGCGCGGACTACGTGCTCGACTCCGACCGAATCCTGTGGGGGGCCTCATGGTCGGTGCGGCCGGCGAAGCTCCCGGAAGCAGGGTATGTGGCGTTCGGTCCGGACCAGGTGGACGCCTTCATGCTGGACGACCGGGACTTCCTGGCTCCCTGCAAGCCGGTCGTGCAGAGCGTGGGGGGGCAGGTGGTGCAGAGCACTACGTCGTTCATCCACCCCCGCCTGCCTACGCTCGGCAACGGGCGCGACACGCCGCTTGGTCAGTCGCTCTTCAACCTGACGGCCAACACCCGCACGGGGACTCCATCAGACCGACCGGACCTCATCTGGGCCTACTGGGGCTACGACCCGCAGGACGCGCTGCTGCGCGGACGTCAGCGCGTCGTGCAGGCCAACGGGGCGATGTTCACCCTGGGGTCTCCGGTCCCCGTGGGGGCCAAGGTCTACGCGACCGCCTACTACAACGCGCTCTCTGACGCGGTGTACCGCCTGCGGTGCGAGCGTGCAGGGGCCTCGACGTTCGGGACCTATCGAGTCCTCGACGTGGGCGACCGGTCGCTCTTCTGCGCGATCTACGACCCTGGGTCCAAGGGGCCGGCGATCTTCGACGTGTCGCTCGAGTGGCCGGGCGGTTCCGACCTGTCCTCCGACGCGCGTTTGGAGGGTGTATCCGATCCCCTCTTCAAGGGTCCCGTCGAGGAGACCATTACGGTCCACATGGCAACGGAGCAGCCCACCTCGGCACGCTACGCGGTGTCAGGCTCCGGTCCCTACGCGCTCGTCCGCAGCTACTCGGACCGGGCGCGCATCCGCGTGAACAACGCAGACCTCATGACGGGCCTGGCGGGCATCGACCTTTCGGACCCCGCCAACCTTGCGGGCTTCACCGCGGGCTTCCCTCCCACGCTCGTGGGGGACGTGGTCAACTACACGGGCGGCAAGGGGTCGGTCGTCGGTCAGTCCTACACGATCGATCGCCCCGAGGAGCTCGTCCTTGAGATGGAGGGTGTGCAGGTCACCGCGGTGGTGCCTGCACGCCAGGGGGCGACGGTGGGTCTCGTTCGCGACGCCATCAACCTCGCCGTGTGCGGTTGGCAGGGTCAGGCTGACGGAGGCAGCGGGAACACCGTCGTTGTTCCGCTGCTGACCAGCGGCGACATGACCGACCGGTTCAAGGGCTGGGAGGTCGTGGTCGGAGACACGGCTGCGGCGGCGACGCCGGGTCAGACGCGCAAGGTCGCATCCTATGACCCTGCGACGCGCACCATCACGGTCAGCGCCCCCTGGGCCGGCGGGGCCCTCGTCAAGGGTGACCCGATCCGGCTGCGCGACCCGAGCGCGATCCCGGAGATGCGAGGCGAGACGATCTTTGACGCGTCCCTAACCATCTCTCCTGGGCAGTTCTCGCAGGTCGCGATGGCCTACGTGGGAAGCGTTACGGGAGCTACCGGCGTCGTCACGCTCGACATCCCGGCGGGCACCTACCCCACGCCGGGCGACCTGGCCTCGACGCTGGAGATTGGGCTCAACGCGGCGATCGCAGCGATCGCCACGAAGTTCGCGGGCCTGCGGGTCAGCTTCCGTGCGGACGGGGATGGCCGCCTCGTGGTGGGCCTGCGGTCTGCCGCGCTCGACTCTGCGGGAGCCCTCTCGTTCGTCGCGGCCCCCAAGGGACCGGCGGCGGACTTCTCCGTCCTGGCGGGTTTCGACACCGGCTCCGGGTTTGGTGGAGGTCAGGCGGTCCTCGTTGACGCTCCCGTCGCACATGCGTTCGGAGTAGCGCGGTCGGACGGCTCGCGGACTGCGGACCGACTCGTCATCCGGGGACGCTTGTTCCCGGGTCGGTCGGGGTCGGTGGACCCCACGGGTCAGGCGCAGCGCTCGACCCTACGGGTGCTCACGGGCTCAGCGGCCGTTCGAGTGGGAATGCTGGTGGGCGACTTCGGGGAAGGCGGGCCGCACGCGCTGGTTCGTCCCGCCTCGATCCTCATGCGGGCGAACTTTGGGGTCGGGCAGGACGGCACCACGGGAGAGCCCCTCGTCGTGTTCTACGATGGTACGGGTCAGCGCGCAGCCAACAACGAGCTGCGCTTCACCGTGGATGGGCAGTCGGTGGTGGTGCGGTTCGCCTCCAGTTCGGGCGGGACGCCTACTCCGGTGGGGCCCGCAGCGAACCCGAACAGCCTCTTCGCGCAGGTGGTGGCCGCAATGGCTGCCGTTCAGGGCACACCGTTTGGCGGCGCGGGAACCATCCTCTCCTCGGGCACGGTACGCCGTGAGGGATCCGGGATCCGGGTGACGAGCATCCGCTCGGACGAGCGATCGATCATCTCGGTTGGGGACAGCACGGCGGCCCCGACGATCGGGCTCTCTCCTGGGCAGGTGGCCGAGCGTACGCTCGTGTCGGTACGACGTCTCGTGTCAGGGCTCAACGCCTACCGCGCGACGTCCGCGACGACCTACCTGCTCCGGTTCGACGCCGCTGGTGCGGTCGGCACGTTCGGCAACGTCGCGGTCGCCTCCGTGGAGCACGACGAGGCGGGGTCGGAGTTCCTGCACCTCTCGGCGATCCCGCTCTCCTCGGCGGGTTACGGGACTTCCTCGCAGGTCGCGGTTCGCGACTCGGTCATCGCGGGGCGCGTGTCCCGCAGCTGGCTCGCCTACGGGACCGGCATCGGATCGACGGACGGCCAGGGGGACATCGGGGAGCCGAGGGTCGACGGGTTCTACGTCACCTCCGACAACCCGAACGGGTCTGGATCGGCTAACGACTCGGTCCTCAACGCAGGGGTCGGGCAGGACGGCCTGGTGGGCCAGACGTACCGCGACCGCGTGACGGGCCTTACCTTCACGCTCCTCCCCCGCGGGTGGTCGGAGAACCCAGACGGTCCGTGGCAGAGCTATCCCTCAGGGGGTGGTGCGAGCTTCAACATCCGGTCCACGCGGGTCATCACCGCTGAGGCCAACCGGGTGCGGCGCGTCATCCCGGGCCTAGAGCTCAAGGTCTCCGACACCCTGAGGGTCAAGGAGGCCGACGAGGCGGTGCTGCGCACGCTCGACCGTCGTGGGCTGGAACCCGCTGTGGGGGCGCTCTACTACGCGACGTACCAGTACCTCAAGCCGAGCTTCGCCCCTGGCCTGTTCACGCGTCAGGACGCCGTGGAGGCAGCCTACGGACCGTCTATCCCCGATAACCCGGTCTCGCTCGCCGCGTTCCTGGCGTTCCTCAACGGCGCGGCCGTCGTCGCGATCCGTCAGGTCCCGCGTGAGGGAGGGTTCACCAAGGGGTCTCTCGCCGAGTATGTTCGCGCGACCGAGGACCTGGAGTCTCCCGTCGGGGAGGTGTCGGTCGACATGATCATGCTGCTCCGCGGCGACTCGCCGGAGCTCATGCAGGTACAGACGAGCTCGAACGCCAAGATGTCGGCCTTCCGCATCAAGCAGGAGCGGACGAGCATCTTCGGGCTGTCGGCGGGGTCTGACATCGCGACGGTCAAGAACGTCGCGGGGGGGCTATTCGACGACCGGGCGCGCGTCGTGTATCCCGACGTGGCGTTCATCAACCGTGCGGACCAGAACGGGGTCACCAAGAGGTACTTCGTTGACGGTACGTTGCTCGCAGCGGCGCTGTCCGGAATCGTTACGTCTCCTCGTCAGGACGTCGCGACGCCCTGGACGGGGCGTCGCATCGCGGGGTTCGCCGGTATGGGGCGCAGGCTGTCGGAGCCGCAGGCCAACGAGGTCGCGGCGGCCGGCGTGACGGTCATCACTCCCATTCCAGGAACGCTCAAGGTTCGGCACGGGCTGACCACCAACACGTCGAACGTCCTCACCCAAGAACCGACGGTTCGGCTCATCGCCGACGAGGTGCAGCAGGAGTCGCGGGCGCTGCTCGACCCGTTCATCGGGATCAAGTACCTGCCCGGTGTTGCGGGACAGGTGGAGGGGCGACTCTCCAACTACCTGAAGTTCAAGAAGAAGTCGCAGATCATCCGCGACTACCGCGACGTCAAGGCGCTCGCTGGCGGTGACGCGGTGTCCCTCGCGGTGGCGGCCAAGTACGCTCCCGTCCTGCCCCTCTTGTACATCGACCTCAAGTACACCCTGACGACCAACCTCGACTAGCTTCCGTCCCAGTCGAGTATCCCGAGGCGCTTGTCCTCCTCCCACTGCTCGCGTGGTGAGAGCCTCTCGTAGTCGGGGTGGCGGCCTCGGGCGCGCTCCGCCTCAGGGGAAAGATCCACCGGTTTCTGGCTGTCAGTCGACTTCTTGTCTAACGTCGAGGAGGCGGGCGCGCTCATTTGGTGAGCCACTTCTGCCACAGCTTGTCCGGAGCGACCTTCTTGCTCTCAGCCTCCCGCACCTGGGCAATGAGCTTCTCGGTGTGTTTCCAGCCGAGGGCGGTTGGCTTGAGGTTCTCGGTCATGAGGTTGGCGTGGTGGACGACCTCAGCGGGGATGCCGATGTCTAGCGCGTCCGCGATCACGTGGCGACGGGACCGCCAGTGGATGTAGCCGGCGCGGGGCTTGGTCACGCCGACGCGAATGCGGACACCCTCGAAGTCCTCGTACAAAGGAGCCTCAGGAGGTCCCCCTGGAGGGGGACTTTGTACGACTTGGACGGGTGCCTGTGAAGGCGCTACCTCTGGGCGGGCCGGCTCAACCGGGGGGGTCGTCTGAGCGGGCTCCGCGGCTGGGGTGTCGGCCTCGTGGAGGCAGATGCGCACGCGCGACTCTGCTGAAGCGATCCTCGCGAGGATCGACCGGAGGTCTGCGGTGAGGGCCGCGGTCCGTGCCTGAAGGTCCTGGGGGTTCTTGGCGTCCTCATGCAGGAGGGCCACCTGCGTGAGGGCCCCATTTGCTCTGCGCCTGGCGTTGTCGAGGTCCGTTGTGGCCACCAGCAGCGCGTTCGTGTGGATCAAGCTCATCTTCATGGCGATGCTTACCCCGTTCGAGGTGTCTTGATCAGGGTCGTCACTTCATCGACCCTGATCGTTTAACGGTCGTCCAGGGTCGATGATCCCGCTTCATCCAGGTTGGTTCGCTTAGATGGCATATGTTCCCGACAGGGGAGAGGAGCTGTGCGCTAATGCCTAATCAGGACAGGAACTCGCAGAACGGCGTTCAGGGAACGTCCTACATCTACGACTTCGGTACCTCTCCCAACACGCGGACCGCGGTGTCTCAGAAGGTTCGTATCCTCGCACCCTTGTACAACGAGCAGGCAGCCCTGTCCCAGATGGGGGTTATTGGGAACTTCTCCCTCCAGGAGAGCAAGAACCTAGAGCCTGTTCGCGGGGTCGGGTTTGGAGACCGGATCGCGGAGATCGTGCCGGGCGTGACCGAGCCGATGGGGATCAGCGTAGAGCGCGCCCTGCTCTACTTGTGCAACATCTGGCAGGCGACCGGTTACGCGGCCGGCGTGGATGGTCCAGTCCGGTCGATCCGTCACCACCGGTGGCCGTTTGACATCGAGGAGCAGATGGTGTTCTCCACGCTCGTCGACGCGGACATCGGGGGTGCAAACATCGGGTATCGCGGAGGATCGGGCGGTACGGCCGGGTCGTTCGACGGTGGCGTGCGGGCCATCCAGTTTCCAGAAGTTACGCCGGACCTCGCGGGACGCCCGGGCGCGCTGCGTGGTCACTCAGCGCTCGTGACGATCTACGAGGCGTGTTACTGGTCGTCGTGGAACCGAGCCTACAGCAAGGACGCGGCGGCCATCATGGAGACGGGGGATGCTCAGTGCACCGACGTCCACGACTTCGCGTCGAGCTACGGCGAGTTCCTGGCCACGGGCAACGATCCCACCATCGGCCAGCTCGGGTCGCTGCGCTACGCTGAGGGCGGCTTCCGCGCCGCGCGGGCTGGGACGCAGATCGGCGGGGGCGGGACGCGCAACCCGTTCGCTGGGTAGCGTGGAGCGACTACTTGAATAGAGGCCCATACCATCATGAAGCGCAAGGATCTCAGGGCGCGCCTAGCGCCCTTGCGGAGCAGCAGCAAACCGTTTGTCGTGGATGCGTGCGGGGTCAAGCTGGAGATGCGCGTCCTGTCCAACGAGGACGCGCAGGCCATCCAGCAGATGGTCATCGACTACGGCAAGATGGCGGTCGACGACACCACCGAGGAGGCCGAAGAGGCTGCGGACAAGACGTATCGTCGGTTCTCCGCGGAGCTCCAGTACCACATGAAGGTCGAGACGATCGCTCGCGCGGTGGTATCGATCGACGGGATGCGGGACCTCGTAGTCACGGCCGACGACGACTCGGTAAAGGTCGAGCTGCGCGACTTTCTTCGCGAGGAGATCGCCGACTGGGACCGCCCCGTTACCGAGGAGATCTACACGGCCTATGGGCTCAAGGCACTCCGTGAGGAGATCGTCGGGGCCCTCCAAGTTCAATACGAGCCCGTCGATATGAGCCTGGAGATCTCCAGGCTGGAGAAGTTGCTGGAGCGCGCGAAGCGTGGGCAGGCCGAGCAGCAGCGTCTGCTACAGGAGCGCGTGACAGAAGCTCAGGAGCTATCCGACATCGAGAAGGCAGGGCCTTCCGCTTCGGAGGCCCCTGAGCAGGTTCCTGTGGCCCCTGAGGCCCCTGAGCAGGCTCCTGTGGACCCCGCAGTGTTCGGGGGAGCCCCGGAGCGAGCGCCCGCTCCGTCCAATCTGTCCAATCCGTCCAATCCGTCCACTGAGTTCCGAGAGTTCCGAGAGCGGATTCCGCGCGAGTCTCTGAGTGCGCCGCCTCCTGGTCAGGGGTCCAGGTCGTACCTGGACGCCCCTCCCATGCCCCTGGCGGGAGGGTCGTTCCTTGGCGACGACACTACCTCCGCGATCGAGGAAGCAGAGCGTCAGCAAGTCGCGATGCGCATGCGACGGGGGCCAAGGACCCCCATTGAGAGGGGGGCTGGGTCCATCGAGGGGGAGGATGGGTTGGCGGCCCTGCGTGGGGTTGCGATCCCCGGACCCACCATTGTACCTCCGCGGTCCAAGCCGGAGGCCCCACGAGGGGGAGGTCCCTCAACTCCTGGGGAGTTCCGGTTGCCTCCGAACCTGCCTGTCAACCAGAGGCCAGGAGACGGGGCGATAAACCCGCGGTTCCGCGGGAGGTAGTTCGTGACGGCCGAGCCCGTGGTGGTTCGATCGACCACCTACGAGCAGCGCAGCTTGCTCTACAGGGATGTCGAGCAGCTCATCTCGCCGGGCTTCATCACCTGTCGGGTGCGGGTAGGGGGGACGCACCTCACGCTGCGTACTCTCGGTGCGGGGGACGCGGTCGTGCTCAACGCGAGGGTTCCGCGTCCGGTGACGCACGGGGACGTAGAGGGGTGGCGCTGGACGCTGGCGACCGCGCTGTGGATGGTAGATGGGCACCTGCTGCGCGACGGGGATGACGAGGTTGCGTCGGACGTGTTGGCCGCTTGCCCTGACGGGGTCATCTCGTCCTTGTTCGACGTCTTCCTCCACAACCTGGTGGGGAGGCAGGACCAGGCCCGACACGCGGCCTACGTGTACGTGTACGAGGTCAACTCGCGGGACCTCTGGCGTACCTACGGGGCACGCCCCTGGGAGGTGGGTGGGGTGCCCGGATCGCAATCCGCTGCGGGAAACCCGGTACAGAACTGGTGGACCGCCTTCAATGAGGTCGAGGACATCCGGGAGGACTACGCGCGCCACTGGCGGGGTTACAAGCTCATCACCTCGGCCACGTCTCCCAAGGGGATCAAGCGGATCAACGAGAGCGACGAGCGCTCTGAGAAGAACGAGGAGCGTCGACGCCAGGACGCTCTTCATCGGTACTACTGGTACCGAGCTGGAGTCCTCCCGCTGGAGGAGTACGTCAAGGCGATGGACCAGAACCTGGGGGGGCAGTACGCCTTTCGCCTCAAGTCCGTCGATGAGCTCGATGACGACTACCGCCGCTGGGTCAAGGGGGAGGAGGACGACCACGACCGCATCATCCGTGAGTTCAAGCAGCGTGAGATGGCGCGGGTCGAGGCGTGGCACCAGGACATGATGCAGGCCCGTGCGGCGGCCGTCGCAGGCCACCAGGACTTCCAGGGGCCTGACCTGCAAAACCCGATGACACGGGATCAGCTTGGCCCCGCGGTGCGCACCTCCTTGTGGGTTCCAGACTCCCTCCGGCACCCGCGCTACGGGCAACGAGACGACACGTAGGCTATCCCAGCACCCTGAGTAAAGACTTCACATGCGTGCGCCCAGCCAGTCCAAGTCGGTCCTGAAGCTCATCGCCGACCTCGAGCTCACCGGAATCGAGGGTGTGCAGCGCAAGCTGCGTCGCGCGGCGGGGGAGTTCTCTGAGGCGATCTCCTTCGACGACAAGCAGTTCCTGGAGGGCTGGACCAAGACGCGCAGCGAGATCGGCAAGACATGGGCCAAGACGGTCCGGGAGGCGGCCGAGGCGAGCTTCTCACCGGGTGCGCTCCGCAAGGTGGTCCACCAGTACGAGGACTCGATGAAGAAGGTCGACGCCTCGCACCTCAAGGTCGAGAAGCTGGCGGCCCAGATTCGGGAGCGTCAGGCCCGGGGGCTGGAGTCGCGCGCGCTCCAGCAGGAGGCGCAGCTCGAGCGGCGGCGGCTCGCCTCTCTGCACAAAGGGTTCGACGATGAGATGAAGCACGTCCGAAACGTCGCCGAGCGGCGCAAGGACGCCGTCGAGGAGGCGGAGCGGCTCAGCAAGCGGACCTGGTCTCAGGCCGCCGAGGAGATCGGGGACTCGCTGTCGGAGCAGTTCGACCGCCTGAAGTCGGGGGACGTTGCGAGCGTCCTCAAGGCGGCCGGACGACGCCTGAACACCGCGAGCGTGCAGGCGTCGCAGAAGGCGGGGGAGGGGAAGTCGGGCAAGCTCTTCGAGGGGCTCTCTGGGGTCCTTGGCAAGCTCGGACCCGCCGTCGTGGCGATTGGCGCTGTCGTGGCGGGGGTCGCCGCCCTCGTGAAGATCATGGTCGACGCGGATGCCAAGGCCAAGGAGCTAAATCGCACCTTGCTCGACGCGGGGGTCACGGCCGGCGACCTGGCGGGGACCTACGAGAACACAGGCGATGCGATCGACCGCACGCGTCGCGCCTTCACGGCGGGGGAGGGGGCGTTCGCCTTTAACCGCATCTGGGGGACGACCGCCGAGGAGCACCTCAAGGTGCTCGGAGCCTACGCGGAGGCGGGCCTCACGATGCGTCAGCTGGCCCGCGGGGTACGGGACGTGGGCGAGGAGATGGAGCGGTATCGGGACGCGACCGCACACGCCCTGACCTTCTCGAAGCTCCTCGGGATATCGACCAACGAGGTGGCGACCGCCACCTCGGGCTACATGGAGGACCTCGGCCTGTCGCTCAAGGGTGTGCAGGACCGCTTCTCCGAGGTAGAGCTCGCCGCGCGGGAGTCGGGCTTCGGGACGAAGCGCTTCTTCAGCCTCATCCTCCAGGCGACCAGCGGGCTCACCGGCTACAACGTCCGCCTCACGCAGGCGGCCTCACTACTCAAGTCGATCGGCAAGGTGCTGGGTCCCAAGGCCGGCGGGGAACTCCTCCAGAACCTCCAGCGTGGGTTCGGGCACGAGTCCATCCAGGATCGGTATCGGCGTCTCATGGTGACCGGCAACACCACGACGAGCCGCGTCTTCAAGGCGGAGGCAGAGGCGGCCGTGTCGGAGCTGTCCAAGCGGGTCGCGGAGGCCAGTGGACCCCAGCAGGAGGCCATAAAGCGCGCGCTCGGGGTCTATGGGGTTGACCTGGCGAGCGGCAAGGGTGCGGCGCAGTTCGGCAAGCTATCGGCCGACAAGCAGGCGGACCTGCTGTTCCGGGCACAGACCGAGGGGGTGTCTGACGAGCTTGTCCGAGTGATCCGAACGGCCGTTGAGAGGTCGCGTGGGGCCTCTGGGGGCCTGGCTACTCGGGCCAACGCACTTGGTAACATCGGGGCCGGTGGGACGCTGGCGCTCAAGCTCCTAGAGGCGCAGCGCATCGTGGGGTCGCCGCTCCACCTGCTCTCCGGAGCGAAGGCGATGGGGGCCCAGAGCATCACGGGCACCTCGGGCGAGGAGTACTCCCAGCTTGTTCGGCTGAGCGAGAGCTTCGCCAAGCTCGACGAGAAGCTATCCGCCGTCCAGCGCGGAGTCCGCGCGGGCAAGCCCTACGACGAGAAGTACGCCGAGCAGCTCGCTCGGAGTCAAGGAATCTACGTCGACCGGCAGGGTAACCGTCGCAGGACCTTGGTGGAGGCGGGAAGCCGCTTCTCCTCGGGGCAGGGAGAGGTGATCGGCAACACGTTCGAGGACGTCATCACCTCGGCGGGCAAGGAGTTCGCCAAGGTGGCCGAGGAGCAGGTCCCTCGTGATGTCCAGCTCGCGCAGGAGATGGTCCATAACACGGCGGACATGACGAAGATCCTGGAGCAGGGGGTTGAGTACTGGCTGGAGCAGATCTACTCGGTCGTCCAGGGCATCTACAGCTTCTTCGGCAGCGAGAAGGAGCGCAAGAACCGCACCTCGGCGATCGAGTCCCTCACGGGCGACATCGACAAGTCCCGCGCGGACTTGCGGGCCAAGGAGAAGGAGCTCTCCGACCTAGTCGCCCGCATGAAGGGATCGCAGGGGGCAGACCGGACGGCGCTTGCCGCCCAGGTGGAGGGTAAGCGCACCGCAGTCCAGGCCCTCCAGGGACGTGTGGCGGCGCTATCGAAGATCCGCTCGAAAGTCACCGCGACGTCCGCGTCCTACAGTTGGCTGTCGGCCAAGAGTGCCCAGGAGTTCAAGAAGGAGGCTGTTGAGCAGAGCAAGCAGGACATCCTCGATGCGGCTAAGAAGGCGGGCATCACGGGTCCGGTCGACACCGTGCTTGGACAGATCGGCCTCGGGCGGGGTGGGGACATCCTTCCGCCCTCCCCTCCGACAACCTCGGTGTCCCCAGCGCTACCCTCGGCGAGCGCCTTCTTCCCCTCGCAGCCGGGGGCGCATGCGCGATCTAGGACGGTCGTCCAGAACAACCACTACTACAACAACGCGCAGGCCATCTCGACCGCCCTTCAGCGCAATACCCTGGCGATCGATGGGCAGGCTCCCTAGCTAGGGTAAGAGTCCGCATGATCACCGTACCAGGCGCGCAGGCGACGTGCGTGGCGGCGATGGCGCGGGCAACCCCAAACCCGATCATCGGGCCTGCCTCCCTCAAGACGGCTAAAGCGCTCTCGGAGGCGCTCGTCTCGTGGGCGGTTGGCAACCCGCTCAACCTTGGTCTCACCGGTACCGCGACGGGGATGCCTGGCATGGGGTCGATCGCCTTCGCGACCACAAGGATGATGGTGCCCGACAACCAGGTTCTAGCGAGGCTGGCCGCTGCGCCCTTCCTCCAGGGCCCCACCGGAACCTCTCTGGCGAGCGCCATCTCCACCTGGATATCGACGCTGTTCACTACGCAGGGGCAGTATCAGGGAGTGAGCCCACTCGTGGGGATCGGGCTCGACTCGACGAAGTTCACCACGATCAACCTCGTCACGCTGGAGAAGGAGCTCGCGGGCAAGCTCGGCGGCCCCGGGGCGTACATCACGGCGAGCGGGGTCGCCGCGGTGGTCTTCGTGGTGCTGTCCGCCGGCTCGGGAGTCGGAGTGATCAAGGGATCTGGAGGTGGTCTACCCATCACGGCTCCTACGACGAGCTTCGTGGTGTGAGCAGAGCGCAGGGGTGATGACCGGAGGAGACCGCTAAATCTCCCCTCGAACCTTACCAGGGCTCGACACCCCTGCGCTCGAAGTAGAGTGGGGACACCTGGATTCGTTGGAGCTGACATGGCCCTACTTGCCTTCTCCGAATGGACTTCTCATCCGCGCGCGCGTGCCGCGGTACACGCGGACGTGCCGCGGTGCCTGGAGGCGTGGGACAATCCGCCTCGCCTACGTGACGTGGCGGGGGACGTGTACCGGTGCCTCGCTGTCGACGACGGATACAGCCTGGGAGTCGCGGTGGTTACCGCCTCGACTGGTCGCTACGGGTGGCCCGGCGCGGAGGTGTACACGGAGCAGACCACGTCCGTGTGGGTCAAGAGCGAGCGCACGTGTTTCGCCCTCGACAAGGAGGGATGCCCGGTCGACAGGGCGCGAAGTGTTCGTGTGGTGCGCGCAGACGGCCGCACCGACATTGTTTCGGTCCTCCGCACCTGGGCCGGAACCCTGTACCTCGACGAGCGGTTTGACCCAATCCTGCCGGGCGACGTAGCGGCCTCCGTCCTGTACGTCCCGGGACCTCCGGAGGTCTACTGGACGCGCGACGAGCCTGGCCGGCGGCGTACCGGCAACTCCTCGCGAGAGGGGGTGCGCACCTTCCTCCCAGGGGGGTTCGTGCAGAAGCTCGGGCCCGCGGCTGCTGGCGCTAAGTACCCCATCCCGAACCAAGCCCCCGCATGGGCGGGGAAGTACCTCACAGGAGACCCGCAGCGCCCTGACCGCCCAGCCTTCTTCCGCGTGGGGAGCGTGCCTGGGGAGGAGTCGAGACCCGTCCTGGCGTCCACGGTTGATGACGGGACGGCTGAGGTGCTCGTGCGTGGTGCGGAGGTGCTCGTGCTGCGGGACCTCGCTCCGCACACCCTGTGGCACTGGACGTGGGACCTTGGGGTGTCGGGCTCGATCATCATCGGCGTAGACCCCATCTACCTAGCGCCCATCCCCGAGTGGTGGGAGACCCCGATCTTGCGTGTCGGAGAGGGTCGGGTCCTTCGCGTGCGCAGGTTCCTCACCGACCAGGAGGCGGCTTCGGCGACACTGCGCCTTCAGGCGGGGGAAGTGGCGGTCTCCATGAGCACGGGACTGGTGCTGTTCGCGCAACCTGACCTCGCCCGAGTGCAGGGGCGCGCGCTGCACTACCAGGGTCTCGCGCTGGGGCTCACGAGCTTTCGGCGGGCCGCGCCTGTCGTTGATGATCGTCCTGCGGGGTTCCGTGCTCCCCGCGGGTCCTCGATCCTGCCCGACCACGGGGGATTGTCGGGGTGGTACAACCTCCCGGATGGCTCCGGCAAGGACCCCGTCGACGACGGGAAGGTGCTCGTAGGGATCAAGCGATCGGGTAGCGACGGAGTAGGCAAGGCGTACGTGGTCTTCTCGGGGGGAGACGCGGCGGAGGTCAAGGACGTGGACCTCGACACGGACCTTCCGGCCCTGGCTCCCTCCGGCACAGCCGTGTACTCGCGTGAGTCGAACCGCCTCGTCCTGGATCGCACGCTCGCGGTGGGAGATCCCACGCCGCTGTACCTCCAAGCGACCTTCCCGTTGTTCCGGCAGGGAGTGTCCGGCGCGCACCTCGTCACAGCGCGCAAGGGTCCGTTCGAGGTGCGTGGGACGGAGGCCCTGTGGGTGCGCACGTCGGCTGGCGTGAGCGCGTGGACGGCCACGACGACTCCGCCAGGTTGGTACGAGGCGGGAGACCTGGCGGAGCGTATGGCGCTGGCCATGGGAGCGCGTGTTCGCGTATGGGTGGACCGCGGGGCCATCGTGGTCGAAGACCCCGACGGGCTTACGGTTGAGGTGCTGCCGGGCGAACCTGGAGGCCCCTTCGATTTCTCCGGATGCCAGGCGCTCGGGTTCGGACCTGGGTGGCGTCGAGACGCCGCGGGCAACGACTGGGTCGTGGATCCTGGTCTGGCTGCGGGGTCCCTCAAGGGCCCGTGGCCCATGGACACCGACGCGAGCGGTGACCGAGTCCTCGCTGACCCCCTCCAGGGCTTTCCGGCGCTGTCCCTCCCCGCGACGCCGTGGGACGATGACGCTCGCCTGGAGTCTGGTGACGCGGTGCACGTCGTCCCAGACGGTTCAGCCCCAGCCGTATCGGTGCGCGTGGGGACCGACGCGGTGATCGACTCCGACACCGCAACCCTCTCGTGGGTGTCTCCTTCGGAGGGGACACCCGTTCTGGGGCCTATCGTCCCAGATGACGGGGCCGTATTTCAGGGCCGCCGGGTTGAGGTTCTCGAACCCGGCGCGGACGCGTGGAGGGAGTCCGCACCGGGAGAGGTCGTGCGCGCGGGAGGTTCCCTACGACTCGCGCAGGGGTTCCCATCCCTCGCTTGGTCGGGGACCGTCGACCTCCAGGATGGAACCTTCGAGGCCCCAGCTAACCTCGATGGTGTGGACCTCGTGGAGGTGGCCGTCCAAGGCGGGAGTGGGTGGTATGCGGCATCCTGCGAGGGGACTCGCGGTGAGCTGCGCCCGCCGATCTCTGGGAACGCAGGGCTACGGGCATACCGTGTCGGGGGTTGGGCCATGCTGGGGACGTTCTCTCCCCTCGTGATGCGCGAGGATGAGGACGTCGTGGTGGTCCTGTGGACACCGGCGGAGGGGGACTTCGTGAAGACCTCGCTCGCCCGCGGGGTCGACTACTCGATCGACACTTCTACGGGCCGATTTGGCCTCGTAAGGCCCGTCGCAGCGGGGTCGCGCTTGCGCGTCACCTACTACCGCGCGAACCCTCGGGGTCAGCGGGTCGGAGTGCAGGAGACGGACTTCGCGGGCTTCCTCATCGAGAAGGCCGTGGCCAAGGAGGTCGACGGAGGGTACTTCGCGTTTGGGGCCGCGGTGGGGCAACCTCCTGTCAACTTGGAGCGCTCCGTGACCGTCCTAACCAAGGATCCTCAGGGTGTCGTGATGCCGGCGCGCGCGCCCGTCTCCTACCCACAGGACCGGCCGGGAACGGGACTCATCCGAGCTGCCGTCCCCGCGGGAACGTCCTTCCAGGTGAGCTACTGGTCGGTCGAATCCATGGGGGGCGAGGTTACGGCAGACCTGCCACGGTCTCCTGTCTACCTTCCCTGGCTGCGAGTTCCCGCCAACGCCGCGTTCATCAACCTGCGCGGTGACCGACGGGGGCAGTTCTCGCCAGGTAAGATTCTTCGGGCGGGGTCTGAGTGCTTCTGGGTTGGGGCGGTCACCTACTCACCCGCTCCGGACGACCTCACGAGCGTCGCAGTCACACCTCCGTCAGAGGCTGACGCAGGAGCCTCGCGACCCGGTGGGGACACGTTGTTCCTCGTCTCTGACAGGCCGATGCACGACGCGGGGTGGGAGTGGATAGGGGTGCAGGTCGTGGACGGCGCCGTCAAGGGGTCTGGCACCCTCCGCGTGTCTTGTCCTGTCGGCTTCCAGCCTGTCGCCGGGTCTGTGGTAGACCTCGGAGGTGCGCCGTCGGCTGTCGTGGGGGTCAAGGGGGTCGCGGAGGGTCAATACGACCTCACCCTGGCGGCTCCCCTGCGCGCCCTGGCCGCGGGGGTCAAGGAGGCGCGCATGCTGCGCGCCCCGCTCGGCCTTACAGGCATGACGACCGCTCCCGGCGTGGGGAGCGTGGCGGCGAGTCCTGGGTCTCTCAAGGTCGTGACCTTCTCACCTGGTAGCCCTGGTCATCTCAGCCCGGCCATCCAGGTGGACGAGGACACCGGAGTCCTGCTGCTCCGAGAGCCCTTGCAAGAGGGGCAGATGATCGTGGTGGAGGGTCAGCGACTTCGCCCGCCTGACGGGGCCAAGGTGCGCGTTGTGGGCCTCGTACGTCGTCAGCCTACGCCGGGAGGCGCGCTGCGAGGGCGATACTTGTCTTCCGGTCGGGACTGGTTCACTGCGACGCTACTGTCGGCTGCCGTACCTCTCCTGCCGTTGACTATCGCGACGTCACGCCGAGAGGTCGAGCTGCGGGACGCTCAGCTGCGTGGGCTGCTTCACGGAGCCACCCTGGTGGCCCATGCCCTCGGTGGAGTCGTCGAGGAGGCCACGGGAAGGAGGTTCGACATGTTGACCTTCCTCCAGGAAGCCGACGCGGGCCTCCCAACGCCTGGGTGCCTGGACGACGTGACAGGCCGGATCTGTCCGCGCGTCCTCTCCTCCGCCGACCTCCCCCACGCGCTCGTCAATGACCTGGACGACTGGGTCCAGCCCCCGTGGGGAGGGGCTGCGGAGCCCCTGTGGCGTGGGCGGGAGGCGTCGCGCGTCGCGCGAGGCCGCGTCCGATGGACCGCTGAGGTACGAACAGCACCGTCGCCGGCAGGGTGGATCCCGAGCCGGTCTGCGGTCGTGGCGATCCTTCGGCCCGACCGGCCTGTTCCTGGCGTTGAGCCCCCGCGCGTGCTCCGCGTTACTTCTGCGGGGTTCCCTGTCGAGGTGTCCGCAGACGGACGTACCTTCGTGGTGGTGTCGGGGTCGAGTCCCGCGGGACGCCTCGCACTGGCGGGACAACCCGCGTGGCTTCGGTCGGGCGACCACCTCACGCAGGTGGTCGGGTTCGGAGGGCAGCCCCTTTGCTGGGACGCTCGCATGGAGGCCGTAGAGCACGACAGTCTCTACGACGCGGAGGGCAAACCTACCGCGCTGCGTGACGCCTGGGCGGCCGGTTTCCCCCTCAGGTACCTCGCGGAGAGCTCTCGCGTCGAACTCCTCATGGCTCCCCGGTTCGTAGTGGGGGAGGCCGATGGGATCGCCGTGCGCCCGGATGGTCGCGTCGAGGTGCTGGGGGGTTCACGAGCCGCTACGTGGCTGCGGACCGGTACTCTGCTGGAAGGGGAGACGGAGGGGGGAATGGGTTTGGAAGTATCCCTGCTTCGCGGGTCTACGCTCGCAGGGGTTCCCACTTCCCGCCTGCTGCGTGCTCCTGACGTGGGGGAGGCGCACGTCGCGCCTCCGCGGGCCTCGCGCGTCGTGCTCGACTTTCCTCGCATCATTTCGGCGCAGCAGGACGAGATCGTGGTGTCGAGGTCGTCGCTTCGGTGGGACGACTTCGACGGTCACGGGTTCGTGTTCGTATCGGTACGAGACGCGCTCGATGACGGGCGGGGAGGCTGGCAGTTCACCTACGCGCAGGCGGAACCCCGCGGGGAAGTGGTCCTCCTGTCGGGGATCACGGAGTTTCGACGCGTCGACGGATCTCCTGCACAGGTCGAGGACGTTCCTGTGGGTTCCGTGGCTACGGGCGCGGGGGCGTGGGTGTTGTCTCCTCCGGCCGGCTGCGGGGGAGTCTCTGAGGTCCTCATCCAGTGCGCGTGGCCCCACAGGCCCGTGTGCGTGAACGACCCTGACCAGGTCGTGTCCGACCTGGACGCGCAGGACGTACGGTTGCGCGTCCACCTGACCGACGCGCAGTGGCGTGTGCTCTACGGCTACAACCGACCCTCCACGGTGTCCCTGTATCGCTGCTTCATTCCAGGGGTCACACTTCAAGTAACCTGGAGCCCGGACCCGCTTGGAACCCGTCCCTTGCTCGCGACCTCCGCGACCCACGTGCTTGACCGCATGGTCGAGGTAGATGCGGCGGAGGCCGCACCGAACGGAACCATTCTCCTGCGGGTCCACCCTCCCGCAGGACCCATCGAGGTCGCAGACGAGGAAGTGGCGATACCTGCACCCTACATCGCGCGCGGGAACTGGGTCGAGACGGGGGGCTGGACTGCGTGTGTCGTTCGGGTCGGGGCGCTCTCCGAGTCCCCGACCCGTGTGTGGGTTCTGCCGTTCGGTCCCCCCGACGTGTTCCTCCTCGCGCGGGGACGCGTCATGCGGGTTCTTCTGAGTCGCGCGTCGTCCCGGGCCCTCTCCATGCCGGGAGCTCTTCAGGCGATCGACGGACCCCTCGGACGCGTGTTGCCACGAGGTCGAGAGATCGCGGACTTGCTGCGCAAGGAGGCCATGAGCTTGCGCGCGGTGACCAAGCAGGCTACGGCCGCCCTGCTGTCTGCCCCGGAGGACTCTGGCGTGCTTGGCGCGCGTGCGCTGTGGCTAGAGGAGGCCGCAAGCCTCGCCCTGCAACACCTGGGCGAGCTCGACACGCAAGTGTCCGCGTGGGTTAAGGAGCGAGTCATGCTCCTCAATCGTCTCGCAGCGGAGGAGGTGTAGCGTGGCGGCTAGCTGGATTGAGTTAGGGTTCGCTCCCCCCTCGTGGGCCACGACTGCCCTGTCGGCGGTTGGGCAGGCTACGACGGCCGTAGCGACGCTCGCGGACGTGGCCGCTACGACGGCGCGTACGGCGTCGGCCTTCGCCCTGTCGGTCGAGGAGCCCACCAAGGCGATAGCCGACGCCATACGGCGGGAGGTGGACGCCCTTGCTGACGACATCCTCAAGGCCGGGGGATACACGACGGGAGACTGGGATATCGTTCGCTACCCGTTCGCGGCCCTCAAGGGGGGCTACCCCATGTTTGAGCAGCGCATGGCGGCGCGGCTTCTCGACCAGGACGACCCGACTCGACCTGCCTTCTCCCCCTCCTCCGTGGTGACGGCCGTCTTCATGTACACCGAGTCTCCTGACGCCTCGGGTCTGGAGCAGGTGGTGACCGCGATCAAGGGGCTCGCCTCTATGCTGCGGCAGCCCGTGAGGTCCGACTCGGGACCTCTTCCAGTACCTCTCGACGTCACGGTGACCCCAGAGCCTCCTGACGCGGAGGCTCCCGCGGCGTTTCGTGTTCGGTGGCGCACCTCGCAGAGCTCTCCGATTCCTCCAGGAGGGTACGTGGTATCGCTGTCCACCACGCGAGACCCGCTGCGCGCTCGGGTCTACGTGCCGAGTGCCTCCGCCCCACCGGTGGGAGATCCGCCGCAGGACACCTACCCGATCCTCGACGCAACCGGTGCGCCTGTCCAGCTGTACGGTGGAGCCGACCAGCTCCCGGGCTCCATCTCCACGGGCACCGGGGATGGGGCGGCCATCAAGGAGGATGCACTTGCGACCACGCTGCTCGCGCCAGACGGCAAGCCCCTGTCCCCTGGGGTCTTCGCGGCGCGAGGCAAGCGCGTCGGTCAGCGCCTCTTCCGCCTCACCACTCTCGTCACGACGGCCCAGTGGCCCACGGGTCACTTCTCTCTGGTGGTCAAGCGCGCGGACCTTCCTGTGGGCTGGGACGTCCCGACGCCCCCAGACAAGGGCAAGACGGCCCAGGTGCAGGTAGGTGGCGAGGCGGCGGCCTACTACGTGCGGGTCGCACCGGTCGCATCCAAGGTCGCGACCGGTGAGGTCCCCTGGGTGTACGACTTGGACGCTGCGGCCGAGCAGGCACGCATCGGAAAGACGCCAGCAGCCCCGCTTCCCGCGGGGTTGTCCCCTGACGTTCTTGGGCCGTGGAGCGCTCCTGCGGTACTCCGCATGCCAGGGCCTGGGACGGCGGGCTTCCGCGACGCGGTGACCGCCGCCCTCGCGGTCACCGTGCTCACGAGGAGCGACCTGCGGGTCGACGCCGAGGTAGCGGGCGCTTCGGCCGCTCTGATCCCCACGGGTCTGGAGTCGGTCGCGCCTCGCGTCATGGCCCTGCTCGGGCCCAAGATGGTCGCATGGTCGCTCAAGACCGGGGCGGACCCGCGGGCCTACAGGTCCGCCCTGTGGGCAGCGTGCGACCGTGTCGCCTCGGACATCGTGGCCCGCGCCGACCTCCCACCCCGAACGGCCAGTGCGCTCGCCCAGCAGGCGCTGACCCTGCGTACAGCGCGAGTCGCTGACCTGGTGCGGGAGGCGGGCGAGTCGGAGGCTGCGGCTTCCCTTCAGGCCGCAGGCTTGGGGGACGCGACCCTGCTGGACCTCCTGCGCCCTTCAAGCGCGGCGCATGAGCAGCGCGCACAAGCGTGGATCGCGGCGGGAGCGACAGGCAAGCCTCCAGACCTCACACCCACAGTCAGCATGGATCAAACCTGCGGGGTATGCCCGTCGCCCCAGTCGGCAGGCATGTCGACCGAGCTGTCGGTTCGATCCGTCTACACACCAGGTGTCGTGAGGCTGCGATCGCCCCATTTTCCGTCAGGAGAGACAAGCGCATCGTCCGAGCAGGTCGTCGAGTACGCGGACCCTACTGACGCGCCCGTCCTCGTCGCGTCGAGCTCCCCCGGTGTAGCTGCCGTCTACAAGCGCTACACGCGGGTCGACGGGTCCATCAAGGTTCCCAAGCAGGAGGCCGACCGACTCCGGAAGCTGCTCGCCACTCCTGTGTCGGTTACGGGAGCTGCCGCCCAGGCGCCGGTCCTCTCAGTCCGGTCGGACGTGGTAAGGTCGGCCGTCGTCGCCGAAGACCTCACCTTCGACCCAAAGAAGAAGGGCGGAGCGGGCCTGCTGTGTCTTAGGACGCTGCTCGCGAGCTCGCGAGGAGGTGCGATCACGAGGGAGGCCGCCGTCGTCCTGGGGGCAACCGTGCCTGTCGCCAGCCGTCCTCGCGCGTCTGGGGCCTGGTACAACGTGCGGCTGGCGGACGTTGTGCCTGGACTGGACATCGGGCTGCGCGCGGCCTCCGAGTGGCTCGGGTCGGCCTCTCGCGCGGCCACTGGTGTGGGGGAGGCGACGAAGTCCTACCTAGATGCGGCTACTCGTACGGCGGGATCGGCTCGCGACCTCTCCGATCGCCTTGGGGCCGCGGCGAGCTCCATCATCGGGGGCTCCATCCCACTGCCCAACCTCTCCGTTCTGGTCGTCTCAGGTCGAGGCACGGGCGGAGTCGTGGCCGAGCTCCTGGGGGCAGGAGGCAAGCCGCAGAGCACCCCAGGATCGTACGGAGGAGGTGCCGTGTTGCTCGTCGGTGGGGCTCCTGGCTTCCTGTTCGACCTTCTTGGCGTGTCGACAGGTTCTCCAAGCCTAGGTGGGGGTGGCCAGGAGGTTCCTGTTATCTAGTCTTGAACAGCAGGGGTTGCGGGTAGGGTGGGGCGGTCCCATCTATAGCCACAGGAGCACGCCCATGAACATCCGACCCTTGTTTGATCGCATCCTCGTCAAGCGCCTCCCAGAAGAAGACTGCACCAAGGGCGGGATCATCATCCCGTCGACTGCCCAGGAGAAGCCAACCCGTGCGACCGTCTGCGCGGTGGGCCCCGGAGCCACTTCCGAGCAGGGAACCCTGCGCCCCCTGAGCGTCAAGAAGGGCGATCAGGTCCTGTTCGGCAAGTACAACGGCACCGAGGTTCAGATCGACGGCGAGGACTACGTGATCCTCAGCGAGTCCGAGGTGCTGGCAGTCATCGAGCCTGAGTACGCGCTGGTTGGGGCGGGCATGCTGGCGGAGTCGGAACCCACGACGCCTGACCAGGCCCCGCAGGCCGAAGCTCCGCAGGCCGAAGCTCCGCAGGCCGAAGCTCCGCAGGCCGAAGCTCAGCAGGCCGACCAGGCCAGCTAACCCAACGACGAAACGAACGAACGGACGGACCGAAGGGTCCATCGAACTCACACCCGACAATAAGAGGTACGCATGTCCAAGGAGATTCTGTTCGACCAGCAGGCGCGCGAGCGCATTGGCAAGGGCGTCGACGCCCTTGCCAACGCGGTGAAGGTCACTCTCGGCCCGCGGGGTCGCAACGTCATCATCGAGAAGTCCTGGGGCTCCCCGATCGTCACCAAGGACGGTGTGACGGTCGCCAAGGAGATCGAGCTTGAGGACAAGTTCGCCAACATGGGTGCGCAGATGGTCAAGGAGGTCGCCTCCAAGACCGCCGATGTGGCTGGCGATGGCACCACCACCGCGACGGTTCTGGCTCAGGCCATCTACGCGGAGGGCAACAAGATGGTGGTCGCGGGCCACCACGCGATGGAGATCAAGCGCGGCATCGACGCTGCGGCGGAGGCTGCTGTCCAGTACATCGAGGGCATGCGGCAGGAGGTCACCGGCGACCAGGTCGCGCACGTCGGGACGATCAGCGCCAACGGCGACGCCCAGGTGGGTCAGATGCTCTCCGAGGCGATCAGCAAGGTCGGCAAGGATGGCGTCATCACGGTTGAGTCGGGCAGCTCGACGGAGACCATCCTCGACGTGGTCGAGGGTATGCAGTTCGACCGTGGCTACCTCTCGCCGTACTTCGTGACCGATCCCGACCGCATGGAGGCCGTGCTGGAGAACCCGCTCGTCCTGGTGTGTGAGCGGCGCGTGTCGCAGGTCAAGCCGCTCGTCCAGCTCCTGGAGGCGGTCGCCAAGGCGGGCCGCCCGCTGCTCGTCATCGCGGAGGACGTGGACGGGGAGGCGCTGCCGACGTTCGTGGTCAACAAGATGCGTGAGACCTTCCGCTCCTGCTGCGTGAAGGCTCCCGGGTTTGGGGACCGCCGCAAGGAGATGCTCAAGGACATCGCCATCCTCACCGGAGGTGAGGCGATCACCGAGGACCTCGGCCGCACCCTGGAGAACATCACGACCAAGGACCTCGGCGGGGCCGCGCGCGTGGTGGTGACCAAGGACACCACCACGATCGTCGGTGGGGCGGGCAAGGCCAACGAGATCCAGGCGCGCGTCGCCCAGATCCGCGCCCAGCTCGACGACTGCACGAGCGACTACGACCGTGAGAAGCTCCAGGAGCGGCTGGCCAAGCTGGTCGGTGGTGTGGCGGTGATCCGGGTCGGTGCCGCGACCGAGACCGAGATGAAGGAGAAGAAGGCGCGCGTCGAGGACGCGCTGTACGCGACCCGCGCGGCCGTCGCCGAGGGCATCGTGCCGGGTGGTGGCGTGGCTCTGCTGCGCTCACAGGTCGCGCTGGATGACCTGAACCTCCCGCCGGAGCAGATGTTCGGCGTCGCCATCGTGCGTCGCGCGCTGGAAGCCCCGATCCGCTGGATCGCCCAGAACGCCGGCCAGGAGGGCTCGATCGTGGTGTCGCGGGTCCGCGACGGAGCCGAACCGAGCTTCGGTTACAACGCCGCGACCGACACCTACGAGGACCTCGTCCAGGCGGGCGTGCTCGACCCCACCAAGGTGGTGCGGACGGCCCTCCAGAACGCCGCGTCGGTCGCGGGCCTGCTCCTGACGACCGAGTGCGCGATCGCGGACCTGCCCAAGAAGCAGGACGCGAAGGCCATGTCCGCTCCGCACGACCACATGATGTAGCCCCTCCAGACGGCCTAGAGTCGGCTCTAGGCCGTCTGCCTTCCCTACGTGACTTCCTGCACCTTGACCAGAACCTGGGCAAGCCCTTCTGCTGGGAGGCACGACTCCAAGTACACGTTTGGCTTCAGACGACCAACCCCCATGTGGGCTACGGTCGCGTCATAGTCGATCCACCCCCACACGAGGTCCCACCCGTCATGAGGCGGGACGCGTAGCGTGTGGGCTCCGTGGGCCTCGTGCGCGAGCGTCCTGAGGAAGTCTCGCAGCATGGCGGGAGTCTCCTCGCGGAACGTGGCGAAGAGGACCTTCTCGACCTCTCGGCTCAGGTGAACGTGGAGGCGGTTTCGCGTGGTTAGCGTACGGTCGGCCCACCCGATGAGGGGTGCGGCGGCGGTCGCGTACTGCTGGGCTGTCTCGTACCGGAACGCCTCTCGCAGGTTGACGGTATACAGCTTGGACAGGTCGTCGAGGTCTTCCCAGGAGTCGCTGGTGATCTTGGAGTAGGCCCGGTACCAAGCATCCTGGTCACGACCACCGGTCGACGGCATGTCCAGGAAGAGGACCCGCTTGACGCCAGGATGAAGGAACCCGAACCGAACGCGACGTCTCCAGTCCCTCCCGTACATCTGCGCCCCGATGAGGGTGCCCTTCGTGTGGGTCAGGGACAGGAACGTCCAGGCGACTCGCAGGATGACGAGCAGCGTCACGAGCGGGTTGGGGTGTTCCAGCAGGACGTCTACCTCCCAGGATAGGAGGCGGACCTTATGGTGTGTGCAGGGCATAGGTTTCTCCGTAGCCGAGAACCCTCGGCCAGATCATCTTTCCTCTAGTGGGTGCGGCTGTCACCCCATGAGATCCCGTCAGCCCACCATGGCTTGGTTGTCGGGCCTGTATGGAGCCCTCTTATGCTTGCGCACCTTCGCGACAGCGATTCCGTTGGTTCCTGACGGAGAGGACACCTCGACTCGGAGGTCGGCGTAGAAGCGTAGGGCGTTCGACCCGAAGCTGGAGTTGTCCTGCGCGCCGCGGTCCACAGACCGCGCGGAGAACACGACCGCGCATCCCGTGAGGCCCGCAGCCCTGTAGATCGCCCCCGTGGTGCGTACGGCGAGTTGGCTGCGGTACCGAACCCCCTCGTGGCTCTCTGGGTCCGAACCGTCACGTATGGGTAGGAGGTTCAGGGAGTCCACCACGACCAGTCCGACCTGTCGCGTCTGGACGATGGTGAGGGCTAGGTCGGTGGCCTCCTCCACGGAGGCGGGCTGGCACACGAGCAGGGACGTCAGGTCCACGCCGGCCGCGCGGGCCGCCGCGAGGTCGATCCCTCTTCCTCCGTCCACGTACGCGCACAGGAGGCCCTTCTGCTGGGCCTTGGCGATGAGCCCTAGGATGATCCGGGCCTGACCCTCTGCGGCCTCCCCGTACAGGTCGGTGAGCTTTCCGCGAGGGAACCCCCCAGTCGTGTTCTGGTCCAGCTCCGCGCATCCAGTGGGGATTGTCCTGAGGTTCATGCCCACTTGTCGCGCTTAGGGTGGGTTTCAGAGCTGAGCATCTCGACCCGTGCTTTGAGCCGATCCTTTAAGGATCTTTTCAGACTTTTTCCGACGGGGATGACGTTTCTCAGCTCCGCCGTGCGGGTAGACATCGACACGAGGGAAACAACCCCCTCTCCGAGGAACCAACATGCGATCCCTGATGCTGCGTAACGCGACCCCCATCCTGGCCCTGTCCCCCCTTGGCGTCTTGTCGAGTTTCTTGCGCGCCACGGAGGTCCCCATCGACGCCCCGAAGCCCGTGCCCGCCAAGGCGGACCTCGTGGCCGTCATCGACCGCTCCGGGTCGATGTGGGGTGAGATCGACTCGGTGAAGACCGGTCTGGTCAAGGTGTTGGGTGTCCACGAGGTGCTGGGCGGCAACGTCGACCTCACGCTCTCGCTTGTCTCGTACTCCAGCAACGGCGACTGCCGGAACCACTTCCAGCACATCCCCATGGACAAGGCGGTCACGGACAAGAACGTGGCGGCGCAGATCGAGTCGATTCAATCGACGGGCTGCACCGGCATGAGCCAGGCGGTCCGCATGGCGGCGACGATGAAGCGTCCCGGCCGCGTCCTGTACGTCGTCCTGATGAGCGACGGCTACTGCAACGACCCCGGCGTGCGTCAGGAGCAGACGGGTTCACAGCAGGCTGTGGACCAGATCGTCGCGGCTGGCGGTATCGTCTCGACGCTGTGCTACGGGAGCTACGCCGACTTCGCGTTCCTCAACTCGCTGGCCACGGCGGGCAAGGGCGTGTGCCTGCGCGCTGGCAGCGCCAAGGAGTTCTACGTCGCGATGGAGACGGGGGCGCGCGCCGCTGCCAACCTTCAGGCGCAGGCCATCGTGCTCAAGGCGGACGGTGCCGAGATCGTCGTCTGCGTCGACCCGAAGAGCAAGACCATCATGTCGGCCGTCGGCGGTAAGGACCTCGTGCTGGCGAGCCTGCCGAGCCCGGACGCCAAGGCGTACCGCTTCGTCAAGGCCGACCCCGGCCACGCGGGTCCCGCCTCGACCTCCGAGGAGAGCGCCCTGGCCGCCCTGCTGGCCGCCCGCGCGATGCTCGACCACGGCGACGTGTCCCGCGCCAAGGAGTTCGTGATCGGCTCGGCGGCGAGCGATGCCCGCAAGTTCTGGCGCGCACTGACGAGCGCCGAGCAGCGCGACCTGACCGCCGCGATCGACACGGTGCTGTTCGGGGACGGCCCGGTCTCGCTCGACAGCACCCTGTCGGTCATCCCGCCGGGCGCGTCCATCCTCGATGTGTTTGCGGTCATGGAGGAGTTCAAGCCGGGGACCATCCAGGTCCACCTGCCGTCGCTCAAGAGCGCCTACCAGCGGCGCACCGTGCCCCGCGTCGCGGGCAGCATCGCGGCGGACGGGACCATCACGCCGTTCCGCTACTCGCTGGAGGGTGACGGCTCCGAGTGGGCGAACGTGACGGGCATCGTGCTGTCGCGCACCTCCCCGAACGCGAGCCTCCAGACGACCATTTCCGCGTTCCTCAAGGACGAGCAGACGGGCGAGGGGGTCGACAAGATCGGCCCGGTGGACCTGTCGGGCAAGCTCAAGATGATCCGCGCCTACACCATCGTCGGCGACGGGTCGGTCCTTACCGACAAGGCTCGGTTCAAGGTCAACGACCGCCGCGCTCGCGAGGCCCTGACCGCGCTGGGCCTTCAGGTCAACCCCGAGACGTGGGAGGTCGAGGTCGAGTTCTCCAAGATGGCCGTCGCCTCCAAGGACCCCGGCGACTGCCTGCCCTCGTTGACGGACCTGAACCGCATGCTCAGTGCTTCGGCGCTCGCCAAGCTGCTCGCTGCGGTCAAGCCCGAGGGTGAGTCGGCGGAGTTCGACGCGGACACCGTGGCCAAGCTCAAGGAGTTCGGCCTGACCCCGGCGATGAACTTCAGCCCCCCGACGACCACCCCCTACGTGGATCGCAAGAAGGCGCTCGCCGATGGCACCATCGACGTTCGCATCGGCTACGAGGTCTTCGTGGGGACGCCGGCCATGCCGCAGTGCATGAAGGACCTGTACGGCGGCAACGAGTTCCTGAAGCGTCGCTTCGAGGCCAAGCTCGGCGGGGCCGAGGTGGCCAAGGAGTTCATGTCGGGTGCCCTCCTGCTCGACGGGGCGGTCTTCGCGCCCAAGGCGCTTACGGCGCGCACCAAGCTCAACGAGGCCGACGACGCCGCGTACAAGGTGAACTGCGGGGCGCTCGGCGTCTCGGAGCCCGGTGCTGAGGCTGCGTTGCTCGACGCGCTCACCTTCGCCTACGGGGACAAGGTCCAGGCGAAGGCGGCGGCTGACAAGATCGCCGAGTGCCGCACGGGCAAGCTGGACCGTGCGACCGCGATCGGTGAGATCGACAGCATCCGTCGGCGCATCGAGGGCGCGATCAGCCGCTTCTGGACCGCTCACATCTCGCCGGTCGTCATGTACACGGGCGGGACGGGCTCAGTTCCCGCCTCCATCCAGGCCAAGTCGATCGACGCGGCGAGCATCAACGGGTCGCTGTCCAAGGCGATGAAGGATGAGGGCGTGTTCTTCACCACGCCGGGCGGCCTGCTCATCACCGTCGTCGCCAGCCAGGAAGACGTGCCGACGGCCAAGACTCCGCGCGTCTAGCCTGAGAGGGGTTCTCCCCTCTCAGACCCTCTCAGCTCCCCTCCTCTCCCTCACCTCCTTTCGCTCTCGCGCATGTTCCAAACTAAGGCCGAGAGCGGCCCCTACACCCTCTGGTACCAGTTCGACGAGTTCAACATCCGGCGTCGCTTTAGTGCTGGCGAAGCGTACGCTCGCGCCTCCGCGGACCTCACGCAGGGGGCCGCACAGGTGGCCCGCTGCTACCTGGACGTGGTGGCGCGGGACGAGGCGGAGGCAACTGGGGGGGATGACTCTCCCGCCTGGACCGCCTTCAACTGGGAAGCTCCAGGGATCCTCCGGGGGTTCGAGCTCCGACGCGACCGGACGACAATCTTCCCGCGGGAGTGGGTGGCGCAGGAGGTCTTCTGGACCGTGCTGGACCGGCGCGCGCGCGGAGAGGACCGAAGGGCCTTCTACGAGTGGTTGCGCGTCGCGATCCTCGCGATCCGGTCGGAGGATCTTGACCAAGATCCCTTCGCGCGATGGTTCGGAGGGGCTGAATCCCTCCGAACCATCGTCAAGCTCCTGTGGACGCGCATGGGGGAGGTGATCAACGTCAGCGCGAGCCTATCCGCTGAGGGGAAGGGGCAAGCTCCTAACGGGCAAGCGATCGAGGTTCGCAGGGGGGACGATCCGAACAGTTTTCTGCTGGGCGGGCCTGACATCCCCTGGCGCACAGTTCCTCGCTGGGGGATCGACCTCCTCGCCTGGCAGACCCTCAGGGACCTCCTGCTGGATGCAGCGGAGTTGGCCGCGGCCAATTCCTCACCGCCGGTTCCTGCCCTACCTGAGGTTCCGCCCAAGGTTCCACCCGAGGTTCCACCTGAGGTTCCACCCGAGGTTCCAACCCCTCCAGTTTCTGTGATCTCCAGGCCGGCTCCTACGGACCTTAAACCCTGTGGGTACCGAGTGGTGTTTCCCTGCGAGATTCCAGGCACTTTCAAGGCCGTTCCGCTCAAGGCGGGGGACTACCTGGAGGCGGTTGGGATCTGTGCGACCTACAGGGGGACTGGGTCTCACGAGACGCGCGAGACGCGCATCAACGATGCGTGCCTACAGCACCTGATCTTGAACGGGTACGTGGTCCCCACGTACGCCACCCCCGAGGATTCAGCGCATGCGCAGCTGGAAGCCGCGCTCGATTAGCAGATCGCTCCGTCGGGGGTAAGATTCCCCGTGAGCTTGAGACCCTGGTCACACGTTCGTCGCATACCCAAGTCGTGGGGCACACCCGTCTCGATGTGCTGTCCCAACCCCCCAGAGAAGCGCGTCCTCCTCTCCCTGGTCCTAGACAACCTGGAGCGGGAGGAGGATGGACGCTGCGTCTTCACTCCTGTCCGCGCCGGGCACGTCGCACGCCTGCTCGGCGTGGACGGAGGGAACGGGAAGCTGCGACCCCTCGGGGTCGTGTGGGCGCGCGCCGTTCGTGCGTCCCTGATGCGCGCCGATCCCATGTGCGCGTCGAGCCGCTACCTGCTGTCCGCGAGCCTCCTTGCTCGCGACGGCCTGGCAACCCTCGCGGTGCTGGCGTCCCTCGACTCGGAGTACCGACGCGCGGGTCAGGTCGCCAAGACGGCCGCGCGTCGACTTCGGGATGTGGCCGCTCGCTGGGGGTCTCGCAAGGGGGTCCTATCCATGCGCATCCTCCAGGCGAAGGAGGAGCTCGCGCACATGTCGCGTGACGACGACCAGGCGCTCCGGCGCTTGCGCTGGCGTCTTGGGCTGCTCGAGGACCTCGGCCTCGCGCAGGCTAGGTCCTACTGCCAGCAGGTCCGCCTGCTGGATGCTGGGGTGCAGGTGGCCAAGGAGGCGGAGTTCAAGCTGGAGTTCGAGCCCCTGCCGCACCTCCGGTCAGCCCACCTGGTCCTAGCTCCTTGGCTCGCCCGCGTGCCTGCCGGCCCGTTCCAGCCCTTCTACCCAGAGGGGGGCGGCCTGCCCGCGGCCGAGCGCTCCCTGTGGGAGGGGGTCCAAGCCGTTGGAGCGGGACGGCCTGCCCCACGGTTCGATCCTGACAGCTCCCGGCTCGACTGACGCCGAGCCCGACACCATGCGGGCCGACCTATTAATCAACCCCGATCGTATGGGCACCCTGAGCTCAACGATCGGAACCCTCCTCGCCCCCAGTCGGGCCTTCTCAGCTGCTCGCTGCGACGTGTCGAGGCTCGTGCGTGAGTGGGCAACCAAGGCAGGCCCGCCGACCCCCACGAACGCTACGCGCTACGCGGCTAGGTGGGCGCGGAACGCACCCGACCTCCTCCGGGAGGGACGACGGTTCCCCGAGCTCATCCTGTCGACGGGAACCTACCTGCTGGACAACGCGGTCAATCTCCTACTTGACCAGGTGATGGAGACGGCCAATAAGACTCGCGAGCCGCTTCGTTCCGCCCTGCTTGCCGTGGTGCACAGCGGGGGAGCGGACCTGCTTGCGGATCTTGTGCGTGTCCGCATCCTGAAGCTCGACACCAAGACGGTTCACGCCTGTGAGGCTGCGCTGCGTGCGGGGCGGTTCCCCCTGCCCAGATCCCTGTGGGTGGACGCCGAGGTGGAGCTGCTCTGATGCCCAAGCCCCATCCATCATGGAGCCTGCTGCGTATCTTCACCACCACCACCACAGCCGACGAGTCCACCGTCTGGGCGCTGCCCCCGCCGCCGACTGACGTACGCTTCGTCGTCGCGACGTGGTGTAAGGCCCATCGGAGGTGGTACAACCCGAGGACCTGCTTCCGCTGCCTGTCGACCCACACGCAGGTGGGGGTCCGGGTGGGTCCCGAGGTCGTGCGGCGGGTCGTATCCGTCCAGGAGGGAATGGCGGGCGCCTCCACCATCGGCTACCTCTTGAACCTAATCGCCTCGGTGGCTCAGTGCATGCCGCAGTGGCTGCGACCCGCCTGGAAGGAGTTCTCCTCTGGGGACTCCTTGTCCAGCAGGAAAGCCGCACGCCTCCTCCGTTCCGTCAAGGGGTGCGAGGATGTGGTCCTCGCGCCTGCGACGAAGGGAGAGGATGAGTCCAGGGTCGAGACCTGGTCCTTGTCCCGTGAGGACCCCGACCCCTGGCGGGCCGCAGTCGCGCGTGGGCGCGCGCTCAACACGGTCCTGAGTCGGTTGGGCTCAGGACTTCCGGACAGTCTGTGGAGGTTCGCAGCCTCTCAGGCACGAGACGTAGTCTCCGCCTGCGGAGGGAACACCGTCGCGTTGTACCCGTACGTCGTGGCGTGCCTGGAGGACGTCCTCGACTGCGCTCTGGTCCTCCAGGCGTACGCCTGTGACGAGACGACCGTCCTCAAGCGGTTCAGCGCAGCGGCGGCGGGGTTCGTGTGGATGCACCAGACCCTGGGCCTTCCTCTCCTCGACGGTTCGATTCGGCTCCTGTCCCCGGACCAGGTCGATCAGGTCCTCGACGAGGTTGTTGGTTTTAGCCCAACGGGTCGATTTCAGACGGCCCCCCACATACAGACGTTCGGCTCCAAGCTGGATCGCGCACGACCTTTTGGAGCCGACTTCGGGATCGATCCCGACACTAAGGTTCGGTTCCCGGTCGACTTCCTCCTCGCCGCCAAGAGTCGCGAGAGCGACCCTCCGGACGATGACAGGCTAGCGGCGTTTACCATCACTGCTAACATCAAGTCGCGCGCACCCTCGCCGGGTTCGTTCCGGGTAGCACCTAACGGTGCCCTGCGTAGACTATAGGAACGGGTGGGGGAGCTCTCCGGACTGCTGTGCGCGCGACCCCGACGGGTGCGCACCGTGGGCTGGACTGCGGGTGATCCTCGTGGGGGAGGCGATCAACGTGGGGCACCGCCGCGTCCCGCAGGTGGTCCACGACCACTGGCTGAGGTCGGACGACCTCACGCGAAGGTTCGGGGCCTTTCGTCTTGGAACCGGCCGCGCTCGGCTCATACGCTGCGGGGTGCGGTGGTCCGATTCAGCGGACCTCCTGCCGCCCGGCCCCTGCGGGTGGTGGGACGCGGAGCTCGCGCGACGAGCCGCGGCTCTCTGGCTCCCCCTGTGGGTGGACCGCTTCGACCTCGTGGTCCTCGTGGGGAAGCGGGTCGCGGCAGCCGCCAAGCTCTCCGCGAGCACGGACCGCGTGCTGCTCGTAGGGCACCCCAGTGGGCGGAACCGAAAGTGGAACGACCCGGACCACCTCGCGCGCGTGAGGGAGGAGGTGCGGGCTGCGGCCTCGCACGTACAGCTCCGCCTCCGTGCGGTTCCAGGTGTCTAGGGCATGCCACGATACGCCCTCTACCTGCCCTTCTCGTTCGAGGCCAAGGACGACCGTACGGCCGCGATCGTCGCGAACCTCCTGGCGCACCGCAACGCGCTCCTCCTCAGCGAAGAGGGCCGCGTCGTTGAGACCTTGGAGGATCCTCTTCCGGTCTCCCTCCTCTCCCCCAAGGACCTCCAGGAGCGTGGGGAAGCCGTTGTGGCGGCCCTCGACACGGTCGCCTGCGGGTACGTTGGCGACCGTCCTGTCCTGGACCAGATGGTCAACCAGGCGCTCCAGCACCCTGACAGCCAGCGTGGCCCCTTCGCGCGAGTGACGGCCGTCCGCACAGCTTACCGTCGGTGGTTCCTGCGCCACGACAACCAAGTGAGCATGATCATCTACTCGCAGGTGGAGCATTTGGTCGGACGCCTCAACGACATGCTGCGCGAGGTGACCAAGGTGATCCGTGTCGAGTAGGAACCTCCCCACGATCGTTCGAGAGGCCCGAGAGGCCGCGGCCGAGCTCCAGCGGGCCACCCAGGACTTGGAGGCTTCGCTGGGCGCACTGGAGGCCGCGATCGCCACCACGATCCCAGGCATGTGGGGCAGGGTCTCCTGTGGTGTTCACCGAACGCTGGCTTTCCGTCCACAGACGGACAAGCGTTTCCGCCTGGTCGTCGAGACTGACAGGGCTCCGCGTCGCGCGACGCTCCTCGTAGAGACTAGGGGAGACCTCCTGCGGAGGGGGATCGCCGCCATCCCCGCCCTGCTGGACGCGCTCGCGGAGCAGGCCCGCGAGCAGGCCCGCGACGTGGGTGCAGGGGCCGCGGACGTGCAGATCCTGCAAAAGAACCTCGACGCGAAGACCTCAGCTCCGAAGTGATCCCTCGCATCGACCTCTAGTCAGGAGACAACGATGCGCTACTCATCCTTGAAGCCCCAAATCCTGAGCACCTTGAGCGGTCACACGACTTCCCAAGCCCTACAACCCACGGTTTCGTACGCCGGAGTGGAGGGGCGACGCGAGAAGGCGTTCGTCGACGTGAACGGCGGCACCTCCATGCTGTCTGCACGCAGTCGTCGGCGCGTCCTCAACCGGTTCATGGCCCTCCTGTCGGGCCGCTTCGTCGTGACGACGGAGCGCCGGCCGAGTGGTCAGCCCATCCTGGTGGTCCAGTGACCGCGCTGAGTTCCCGTGACCTTGCCTACCTGGAGTCTCGACGCCGCGCACGTGCGCGGCGAGCCTTTAAGCTGCGCCTCATCGTCGGTGCGTTCTTCGTGGTCGTGACGATGACCACGATCATCGGTGCCTCGACTCTCTAGCAGCAGCACTCCTGGAGGGAGGGCATGTCGTCTCGGACGTCCACGCAGGGGGTCCGTAGGGACCGCAGCCGCGTCTCGTTGTAGGTGACGGGGGGGACCTGTCGCGACAGGCGCACCAGGGTGATGTTGGCTCCCTGCGGGGGGAAGAACCCAAGCGTCGCGTCTACCACGCACAGGCTGTGCGTGGCGAAGAAGACCGGTACGCCCGCCTGTGTGGTCCTCGTGAGGACGAGGTTGGTCACCGCCTTGACGAGGTCGGGGTGCATGCTCGTCTCTAGGTCGTCGATGAGCACGATGTCGTTTGGTGTGAGGTCGACGACTGCGCGCGCGATCGCGCCGAACCGTCGTGCCCCGTCCCCATAGGGCGGCTGGAGGAGGTTCTCCAGCACGGGGTCCTGCACGCTCGTAAGGAGCTGGAGGATCTCCGCGTCGTTGTGTACCAGCGCCGTCGCCGTCACGTACCGCATGAGGCGCGGAGACACCGAGGACACGTTGACGAGCGTTTGGGTCTTCCCCGTTCCTGGGGGACCCACAATGAATGTGACTTGCGACGGACGTGCGACGAGTACGAGTGGGTCAGGTAGAGCAGGGAGCGCCATCCCGTTGAGAATGCCGGACTCACAGCTCCTTGTGTCAAGTTAGACCGTGTTGAGATCGCATGGCCGACTCAACCCCTCGCCTCACCTGCCTGCATCGCCACCACGTCGACGACCCGAACCCAGACCGGGCCTACCTCTGCGGGCACAAGCACAAGGGGGAGGAGGGTGCGCGCCGATGCGCGATGGAGCACCGGGGGATGTTCGGACGCTCCCTCGTGGACGTCTACGAGGTCTGCACGGCCTGCCAGGCCGTACCCAAGACGCGAGCCAGCTGCGCGACCTGCGCGGGGAGCGGGACGGGCAAGCACCTCGCCCGCTACGTCAACCGGACCCGCACGGGTCGGAGCTCCGCGTGGGCCACCATGGAGAAGGTCGTTCTCGACTACGGCACCCTCACGTGGGTGCAGCGCGTCGTCAACAAGGCGAGCGACAAGGGCCGAGATCTCGTCGCGTATCGGGTCAACTGGGCCCGCGACCTCACGTCGAGCCTTCTCGACCGGGTCGTCGACCCGACCGGAGTCCCAACCCCCTTCCTCGTGCGGCAGGACTACAAGGGGCGTTCTCGGCTCCTTGTGTCCGAGGACGAGGAGGCGCTCGACTGGACCTACGAGGAGCGACGCTCCTGGGAGTTGTCCGCTTGTGCCTAGAGGTCTCCGGACCCAAACAGACCGACCTCCTCTAGTAGCTCGCGCACGGTCTCCTGCGTGGTTCCGTGGAGCAACACCTTGACGCGTCCGCCAGATAGGGATTGCAGGAGATGGGCCTCCGCGACGCGATCCTCCAGCGGGTCCTCCCGCGACGCGTTCGCGCAGTCCACGTAGACCACGATGGTGCTCTTGCTGAACCGGGCCAGGTAGGCCCGCGCCCACAAGGGGTCCTTCCCCTCGCGCACGGACTCTGGAATCATGCCGACAGGGGCGAAGCGACACGCGCGCTTGGCCTTCTTGATGGGCAGTACGTCCAGGAGGGCCACCTCCAGCGGAGTGTCCGCCGAACACGGCACCACCACTGCGTGGCTCTTCGCCAGGAGGGCCTGACCCTCGGCGCTCTCGATCTCTTCGGAGAGTGCCTGGTGGTCAACAGGGTCGATCACAACTAGGGACGACAGGGACGACAGGATGGGTGGCCTGGAGAACAGGGACGATAGGATGGGTGTCATGTTCCCTAGTAGCGTTCGAGTGCTGGAACAGAGCTGTCAGACCACGAAGCCCAGCTGTCGCAGCGGGGAGGCCGCTTGAGGCTCCTTCCGAGGAGTCCGCTTGTCCCGCGTGGGGCGTAGAGCCGTCCGCACCTCCGCGATCCGCTGCGGGACGATCTCGGCGTAGTTGGGGCTGAGCTCGCAGCCCGTCCAGCACCAGCCGAGCACCTCCGCGACCCCCGCGACCGTGCCGGCGCCGACGAACGGGTCCAGCACACGGGGAGGCACCGATCCCACACCACATGCGCAGGCGGGTCGATGCCCCCTCGTGGTGCGGGTGGGTCCACCTTGCCGCCATCCCGCGCGCACCACGTTGCACTGGGTCTTGTCCATCGGACGCTCGCCGCTTGCCTCTCGGTACGTCTGTCGGTCCACTATGCGCACCCATGGGGTCCCACAGGCCGCACACACGTGCTCGGGACCGCTCAGCAGGCAGCGCTCCACCAGGAGCGGGGGCATCATGGCGAAGTGGCGAATCTTGCTCGGGTAGCTCGCGAGGAACCACACGTCCCGCTGGTTACGTCCGTCCGGGTTTCCGAGCGGCACTCCGTCGTAGCGCATCGACATCACGGGCCGGCGGTCCATGCGCCCCGTCTGGCTCTTGTCTCCGCTGAGGGACTTTCGCCGCTGGACGTACTGGAGGTTGTGGGGCTCCCGTACTGACTCCCCGTCGGAAAAGTACCTCTCCGAGCGCGTAAGCATGAGGACCGCCTCATGGGACCTCGTAGGTCTCCAGCTCCCGCGACGCAGCACCAGCCCGCCGTTTGCCCTGCACTTGTCGCACCCAGGGCAGGGGGCCCACTCGGGGGCGCTGAGGTTGACGTCGTGGCTCCAGTCGGACTGCGGACGGCCGGGGGAGCTCCGGGCTCCATACACCTGCTGGCCACGCCTTCCCGCGCGCACCTTGACGCGACACTGCTCCCAGCGCCAGCCGGTGACGCTCTCGGGGATCATGTTGCGCTTGGCCCACACGACGTCGGTGCGCAGCACCCACCCGTCCGCCTGGAGCGCCAGCGCTACCCGCCAGGGGACTCCGATGAGGTCCCCTGACTGGGGACCCTGGGGGCGACCCCCCTTTCGTCCCGCAGACTTCTGGTCCTCGTAGTGCTTGTCGCGAGACCCACTCGTGTAGGTGTCCCCCAGGTTGAGCCACAGAACTCCGTCGGGGCGGAGGACGCGCCGCACCTCGCGCATCACCTCCACCAGGTGGCCCACGTAGTGGGTGACCTCCTCCTCCTGGCCCAGCGCCGTCCTGCCCGCGGGCACGACTACTTCTGGGAGGTCTCGCATCGGGCGGTAGCGAACCTCAGGCCACTCCACTCCGTCCTCATCTCCATCGTACGCCCGGAGGCGGAAGTAGGGAGGAGAGGTGACGACCATGTGGAAGGTCCCCTCCGGCAAGGTTGGGAGGGTGGTGCGGCAGTCTCCCACAAGGAGGCCGTTGTGCGAGGGGGCTTGGGTGGTTGAAGAGATCATCGACCGATCTGAACCTGAGTCGGAAAGACCATACCCCTAGGGTCTGCGAGCAGGATGGTGCCCATGTCGTGCTCAACCTGCTCGTCCCCAACTGTTCTCGCCCCGCTGGTCCCCGCGATGGCCCCTGCCTACGTGGGTCCAGCTTACGTCCCGGCCTACGTGGCTCCGGCCTACGTGGCTCCGGCCTACGTTCCCGCAGTTCCCGTGGTGAACGTCGCGCCCTACCTGGTCGCGCCCTCCATCGCGTCCTCCTGGGCGCTCTTCCAGGCGGCCATGAACCTCGGGGCGCCGGTCGCCCTCGCTCCGGCTCCGGCCGCCAACAGCGCGTGCTGCGGGGGCTGTTCGCCCGTCGTCTACCGGGTCAAGTAGTTCGAGATCCCGGAGCGGGTCGCGCCCGATCTCGTCTCCGTTCGGAAGCTCCCCATCTTGGAGCGGGCGAGAGAGGATTGAGGTATGGGACGTAACAACTCAAATCGTGGCTGCGTGCCTTGCGAACCTCCACGTCGGAGGCGAGACGAGTGTGCGCCGTGCTACCCCGCATACCCGCCCGTCTACTGCCCACCCGTCTACTGCGAGCCGCCCCAGTGGAGTTGTCGGTGTAACCGACATCCTTGCGTCTGCGGAGGCTACGGCGCGGGGGGCCACGGGTATCCCGGTCATCCCGGTCATCCCGGTCATCCCGGTCATCCCGGCCCCTACAACTACGGGTGCCGCTGTGGGCGCACGCCGTGTGGTTGTGGGCCTACCTACGTGGAGAGGGAGCGCAACATGGGCTGTCTACCTGGGTGCCGCTGCGCGCGGTGCTACGTGCCTTGCTACGACCCGTGCCCAGGTGGCTGGTCGAACTTTCGTTCGGGGGCCTGCTGCGCACCGGTCCTGTTCGACGCGTTCCTTGGGGGTCGGAGCTACCCGATCGCTGGCGGGACCGTACGGGTGACGGTGACGACTCCGAGCGGGATCTTCGCGTCCAGCCCGAACCCCCCGATCGCCAACCAGGCCGCCCTGCTCGTGTGGCTCAACGGAGTGCTCGTCGAGGCCGCCAACGCTGGGTTCTCCTCCTTCGGCAACTTCCAGGCCGTTGGGGGCTACCTGCTGGCGGCGCGCATCGGGAACACGTGCGTCACGGGCCTCACGCCCATCCTCACCTCCTGACTTATCGTTCCGCGGGCTCGGACATCTTCTCCTTCTTCTCCTTGGGGGAAGCCTGACGAGCCCGCGGGGCGTCCTTCCTCGGTCGTCCCCGACGGGGTACCGGACTCTCCGCGGAGAGATCGATCTCCTGTACGCCGGCTCCGTGCTGGAGGCGGTCGATGACCTCCGCCGCGCACCGGTCGACGAACTGCTTCCCAGAGTCCTCACACCCCTCACGCACGACCCGCTCGACCACTTCGGTGGGGAAGTCGTCGAGGAGACGTCGCGCGATGCTCCGTCGCTGATCCTCTGTGGGGAGGGCGAAGGTGGCGCGCACGGTGACGCGCCGGCCGAACCGGGACTTCGACTTCGTGTCGAAGATCGTCGGGTCCACCTTGTGGATGTCGTTGACCGCGAGGATCGCCATGAGGCCCGAGACCTCCTGCACGCCGGATAGCGCCTGGAGGACCAGGTTGTAGGACGGGCCCTCGTCCGTGACCCGCCGGCCGTTCTCGAACACGCGGTCGAAGTCGTCGAGCAGCGCGATCGCGGGGGTCCTCTCGACCATGTCCTGCCAGCCAGACTCGAAGGACCGCGAGTTCAGGCTCGTCAGGTGGAAGACGTGGATGGGCACTCCCATCTCGTAGGCGAGGGCGCGCGCGAGGGCGGTCTTTCCGGTCCCCGGAGGCCCCTCAAACAACATCCCGCAGCGCCAGATGATGCGGCGGCGCGCGTAGTCGTCCCGCGCCTGGAACCAGGCGCGCGCGAACTGAACGGCGATCTTGGCGCTTGGGGTGAGGGCGAGGTCGTCGACTCCCTCGCAGGGCTCAGGGTCCCGCATGTCGTCGGGAGACACCCCATGCTCGTACAGGATGCGCTCTCCCTCCAGCGTCATCATCCCATCCCCATCCATCGTCTTGGCGTACTGCTTCCGTGGACGTGCCGCCCGTATGGGGTCGTCGCTGTTGTCGTCGTTGTCTTCCGCCCCCACGTGGATGACCGCGAACCGGTTGATCTCTGACGAGTGTCGCGGTGCGTGGTCGATCGCCTGCTGGGGGAAGTATTCCGTCGAGAAGAAGCCCCGCGGGAAGTAGATCTGTATCCCCTTCGCCTCGTCGATCCCGTAGCCCTCCTGGCGGACCAGCACGGGGATCGAGTTGACGATGTAGAGGGCGGGCTCCTCCGACACGTCGAGAGACCCGAAGGTGACGTCGCGCTTGAGCTTGTCGCTGTAGGTGTTCTGTGATCGAAACCTCCCGCCGCCCGACAGGAGGGGGATCTTCCGGCACTTGTCCGTCAGGTACCGGAGGAGGCCCGCGCGGGCAGGTCCGGTAAATCGCTGACACACCAGCAGCGCCTGGAGGGGCAGGGGAAGGGAGAGGGTGCTACCGTTGGTGAAGTAGCTGATCGCGTCGTGGATCCCCCCCACGCGCTGGACGGCGCGGGTGAGCAAGGACACGTCGCTCCAGCGGGCGATTTTTGGGGTGTTGTAGACGTACCTGCGTGTGCGCTTTATCACGGGCATCGTGGCCTACGATACCCAGGCGGCTCTAGGCAGTTAGGAGTCTCGTTCTCACGAGCCAGTCGTTCACCTCGACCTCGTTGGGAGGTTCGACCGGGAGCGGGGAGCCCTCACGCGCGTCTTCCAAGGCCATGAACGCGCGAGGCAGCGTACAGATCCGCCAGTAGTCCCCCTCGGACGCCTCGATCAGATCAACACCGGCGCGCTTCTTCTCGACGAGGGACTGAACCTCGTCGAACCCGTAGCGGCGCAGCAGCGTGGGGAGGTCCAGGATGATCTCCCCCGTTCGTAGCAAGTGTGCCCCGGTGAGTAGGGTGCGGAATGCGTAGAGCAGGCTCTTGACCGAGGTGCGCCCGGCCTGTTCGGCCTGGGTGCGGGCGAACCCCCGGTAGTGGTGGGCGACCCGGCGGGACAACGCTCGCCGCAGGATGCCCTGCATCTCGTCGAGCAGTCTGGAGGGGCTGAAGTACAGCCCCCCGAGCAGGCGCTCGATGTAGTTTCCGTTCCCCTGAAGCACGCCCTGGAGCACCCCGCCGAGCTCGTTGGAGGTGTAGTCGATCTTGATGCCCTCTCGCGTCGAGACGACGTTGTCGGAGGTTGGTTTCGGAGTAAGCCCGAGGAACAGGGCGGTTGGGTCCAAGTGGACTGCCTTCACGTCAACGTCCGAGTCGGGGGAAGGGAACCCATAAGCGTGCGACCCGGACAGCGCGACGACCACCGGGAGGTGGCGCGCCACCTCCTCTCGGACCAGGGCTTCCACGACCCTAGCCTGGTGGGGAGTAAGTAGCTCGTAGGCGTTGCCGCGCGTCATGCGTCCTCCTTGGCATCGTCCCACTCGAGCATCGGGGGTGGCGGGGCGTGTAGGCCAAACGCCGAGACCTCTCCGCTCACCCAGCGACGCGCGGCCTCCTGACTGATGCGGTGCAGTAGGGCGTCGGCGGCGCGCAGGTTCGGGTGCTCGGGGAGCTTGGTGTGGCGGCGGGCCTCGTCGAGCATCGGAGCGGTCTCCTCCGCGTCTTGTACCACGTCGGCGAGGTCGACCTCGCCGCGCTTGATGGACAGCAGCCGGTCTCGAAGGCTACCGGAGACCTGGAAGTTCACCTCTCCCGTCCGTAGCCACTCGGTGGCCGTCGCGATGAGTCGCAGCAGGTTGTAGGCGTTCTTCGGGCGAAGCTCTCGTGGAAGGTCGAGGTCCTTCTCCGTCGCGTGCTCCGCGAAATTCACGAGCCCCGTGAAGCTGTTCTCCGCGATGATTCCCTGGTCGTAGAGCGACCGGTAGAGGTCCTTCACGTACTGCTTGCCTTGGACGTACAGCCCGCTTGAACCCGCTGGATGATCCTCCGGGAACTCGGTGACGATGCGTTGAGCTACGTCCTCCAGCAGGAGCGAGGGTTCCGTGCGAAGCCAATCGAGGACTACTCGTCGGCGATCGATGAGTGCGATCGCCTTCTGCATCTTCTTGAGTTGTGAGAGCGCGTAGCGGCCGAAGCTCCCGTAGATGTTCGCGGACACGAACGCCTGGCGGGCGTCGAGGATCCACTGTCCCATGACGTCGATCGTTTGGACCTCACCTACGAACAGTGTCTCCAGCGTGTTGGGGTCGGCACGCAGCGCCTGCTGGATGAACTTGTGGGTCGACCAGTAGGTGCAGGTCGCGTCGATCGACCCGATCTCCTCCGGTGCGGGGACCAGGCCCGTCGTCCATAGGAATGGCGGGACGAACACACCACGTCGGTCCGTGTCGGAGTTCTCGTTCGCGAGTCCCCAGGCCCGTGAACCCACGATGGCCTCCAGCACCACGCAGGGGTGAAGGGCCGTCCAGTCGCGGTCGCGTCGGGCCGCGTAGCGCGCCTGGCCGGCGCGGCAGGGGACCACTTCGCTGCGCGAGTACCAAACCTGGCCGACCCCGACGACCTGGACCGCCACGCGATCCCCGTCGATGTGCTTGACGCGTCCGAGCGCGCCCGCCTTGACGGTGCGCTCCCCCACGACGCGATCGACCCGCGTGACGACCTCCGTACCTGGAGGCAGGGGGACGCGTAGCGGGTCGATGCCCGCCATCGACCTCATGTGTAGGGATTGTGTACTCACGAGGAACTCCTGATGAGGCGTAGTTGCGGGGGTCGAGGTGGGCTCAGCATTAGCCCTTCGGGAGGCGGGTCGACCGCCGACAGGAAGGGTCGAGGTTTCGGTTCGTGAACGGCGGCGGGCACCAGGCCCACGCTCCCGCATGTTGGGCATATCCCCGGTACCAGCAGGAACTTCTTGCACCGAGCGCAGTAGAACATGCGTTGTAGTCGGTGTTACGATCCAGACGGGAGCTGAGGGTACGACCCCTCGACGTAGAACCGGAGACTCAGCCGGCCCGCGAAGTACCCGACCAGGACCACCACGAGGGGGCTCACCTGCGCGCGGGCCCCTCCCATGAGGAGCCACAACATCCACGCGGCGGCCATCGCGCTGAGTCGTGCTCCGAACTGGTTGGGCACTCCGATCCGCTCGATCTTGATCTCCCCCACGTAGGTGATGAGGGTCATCATCATCCCCAATACGCAGAACCTCCAGTCGATGGTGTGGCCGAGCGCCCAGGCTGTCCCGTACCCCGCGAAGCCGGAGACGATTCCCTGGATGTGGCGACGAGTTGATCTCGACAGAGGAACGGAGATCATCTAGTCCCCACCGTCTGAGCAGCTTCCTCCCGTGTTGTCCTCCGAGGAGGAGGCCGAGTCGGGTTCGCTGGGCGGAGAAGCGCACACGGGCTCTGGGTCGGGGTTGCCGCCAGGAGCAGGAGTCCAATCGACCGGCTCCGTGGGGGCGTCTTGCTCCACAAGGCATGACGGCTGCGGAGGCTCGTATCCTTCGGGTGGCGCTGGTTCCTCGGGCGGGCAGACGAGCCCGCTGCCGAACGGCACGAGCGGACTGATCGAGTCCTCGATGAGAAGGCTCGCGTAGTTGACGGAGGGGTCGATCACGACCCCTGCGGCGTGGAACTCCGCCTGCACCTGCTCAGGCTGGAAACGTCCCGTCCGGACGGCCAGGAGGCAGGCCGAGCAGAGGGCTGCGGGGCGTCCTACGTCGTGGTGGGTCGGGTCGTTGCAGCTACGGAACCGCCATAGCTGGGCGTAGCGTTCGACCATGCCCGCGCCCACGTACTCCGGGGGGTCTGAGGGCGCAAAGAGTCCGCTCTGGAGGAGTGCAGCGAGCGCGGCCGTGCGTATGTCGGAGGGCTCGTTGACCTTCACCCAGAACCCATCCTGGACCTCCGCGTGCTCCATCTGCTCGGGGGTCATGTTGTGGGTCAGGGTGAACAGCGGCTCGCCTCGTGAGCTCTGCACCGCGATCGCGCTCTGACCGCTGGGGTACTGCCCCACATACAACAGGAGGTCTCCCATGAGGGACGGGATGACGAGGTTGGCTACGGCACGGAACAGGTAGGACATGGGGCCTCTCAGCGAGATAGGGCGTAGGTTTGAAGATCCGCTTCTTGCAAGATCTTGGACCGCAAGCGGACGAGGTAGTTGTCGATGATGTGGTCCACGTGCCTCAGGAGGTCGCCCTTCGTGAGGCAGCGGTCGATGAGGACTTGGAGGTCGTCTCCTGCCTCGATCTCAGGCCCGCGACCGGGGACGCGCATGACGAAGTGCTTATGGTCTGGCCGATGCCCTTCCTTCCGCATGTAGACGATGATGTCGTCTGCCTGGTTGTAGAGGGGTAGACCCTGCCGGGTGTACGACCCAGCCAACCTGATCCTCCACACCCAGCGAGTTCGCTCGTCTGTCGGAGCCTTGTCCACGAGGTAAACTCCCTCGGGAAGTTGTGCTGGTAGCGTGTCAGGGCAAGTCATGTCCCTTACTCGGGTCCTAAGGGCTCGCGGGAGCTGACGGGTGTGGGCTCAGCCCTCTCGTGCAGTATCTGCATGCTCATCGCGGCCACGGAGGCTACGAACCACGCCTCTCCCATCTTGGTGAGCCCGAAGACCACAAGCTGCATGTCATGCAGGTTGACCTGCTTGACGATGGACCAGGTGGCCATCAGGTAGACCACGAAGGCCGTCATGGTGACGTAGCGCATGCGAGGCAGGCCCGCAGACACCGTGTATGCGAGCGTGACGGCGGAGCCGATGAGCATCGCCTTCATCGTGAGGTCGATTCGGATCCCGTAGCGACCCAGTCCGTCGAGGTAGAGGATGCTCCAGTCGACCATGATGCAGAGGCCCACGAGGACCGCGATCATGGTGTGCAGTAGGAGGTTGTCCGCTGGGCGAACGGGACTCATAGGCCGCTGTCCCTTCGTATCAGGCTCTCCAGTTGAGTCGCGTAGCGCGTGCTGAGCCACTTGGCGTAGTTGACCAGGTTGTGCCGCGTGAGCATCTCCACCACGAGACCCTCCAGGTCCCCGTAGCGGTTCTGGTGGGAGGGGAAGCAGAACGCCCCAGGGAACCAGACCGAGTAGGCGGTTACCAGCTTGTCGGGCCTGATCCGCACCTGGATGGCGTCCTTCTCGTCGTAGAGGGGGTCGCCAGGCCGCACGCGGTCGCCGCGCAGGCGGTACATGAAGCGCCACGAGATCCCGTCTACGTCCGGGGGTTGTACGAGCTCCAGGTTCGACGGGATGATCCCGTCGGGAATCACGGAAGGCGTCTTCGTGTCCATTTACCACTTCCTGTGTGGGGCGACGGCCATTCGCATGCGGGCCGTAGACTCGTCGCGCGCCACCTTGACGAGGCCCCAGGTGATGAGCACACCCCCGATGAAGGCTGCGGCTACGAGGAGGATCACGATTAGCGCGCCTGCTCCGTCTGAGTCGGTGTCCCCACCGCTCGACCCACCGCTCGACCCACCCCCGCGGAACAGACCGCCCGCGCTGCGCATCGCACCGCCCAGGTGCTGCACGACCACGTAGGTGTTGTGGACCTGCGCCCAGGTGTCGTAGCCGGCGACCGCGAGGTCTGCGAGGCTCCGTGATCGCCTGTAGGCGGCCCAGGCGTCAACCGTGATCACTAGGCCCGTCCCGAGGATGGGGATCGCGATGAGGGAGAAGCACAGCGCCTCACCGCGTGCCGCGAGCTCCGGGGTGATCCAGTGCATGGAGAGCGCGACGAAGAGGTTAAACAGCGTGAGCACCATCGTGAAGCCGATCGAAGCCATGATGGTGACCGACCACGTCACCAGGTGCGCGAGTCCACCTCGCTCCTTGGACTCGGGCCAGGCGTAACCGGCACCGAGCGCGTTGAGGGTCGAGAGCACCAGGGTGATGACGATCCACAGGGCAGTCATGAGCGTTCCTTGTACCGTTGGTGGACGGCGTATGCGACGACGGCGACGAAACTAGCACACAGCGCGAACGCCACGGCCCACACTCTCGGCGTACAGGGACGGTACGTCGCGTAGACGATGAGGGCGTCTAGCGTGAGGCTGAAGGTCGAGATGAGGCCAAGCGTGATGGACAGGATTGGTCCGAGGTAGGGGCGCGCGCGGCTCCAGAAGAAGCCCATCGAGAAGACGGTGACCGCGAACATCAAGAGGCGGGCCACGAGCCCCGCCAGGTACTGGTGAGTCATGTGAGCGCGTCGTCCCCGCCGAACGGGCTGGAGCTGACTAGCGGAACAGGTACAGGGCGAGCGCGTTGAGGCAGACGTGCATCGTGTTGTCCGTGATGATGAGCAGCCAGACGGTGAGGTACTTCTCGCGGTCGGGATCGTAGCCGGTCCCCTGGCACTGCTGCCAGGGACGATTCGGGGGGACCCAGGTGGTCTTGATGCGCGCGTGCGGCATGCCGTCGATCGTAGCGCGACTGGCCTCGTGCTTGCGCTGCCAGGGGGCAAGCCAGTTCTTGGCCCACGCGACGTAGCGTGCCAGCCGGAAGCGGTCGATGACGAGGTGCGACAGCAGGATGATCGCCAGCGCAGCCGGGTGCCGCGTGACGATCAGGAAGGGCACCGTGTAGAGGGTCGCGTGCACCGCCGCGACCCAGGTACGCTTCGTCTTGTTGAGCGCCATATAATCACTTTGTAAGATGTAATCCCCCACAAGATGACACAGCAGCGCTAGGTTCAACTTCGTGGCCAAATCCATCGTCAGTTCCTTTCCAGTAATGTCCGTTTACTATCTGGTAGTGGGTGCCTTTGAGGTCCGACCAGACGCTTCGTATCCCGGCATTGCCGAAGAAAGGTCCTCGTCGTTGACAGGACCGAATTGTTGGTCCAGCTGGGTAGCGTAGAGGCATGCTGCCAGAAGCTTTCGCCGAAGACGATCAGCCAACTACGACCGATCAGCCCAGCACGGAGAACAAGCGCGTCCTCTGCCCGATCCCTCCGGGTTGGGGTGTTCAGGTCGAACGAATCCGCGGGACCTACGGAACCGTGGCTTGGAGGGGGGTCCGCATCAGTGCCAAGCTCCAATGCGGACATGGGTTCCACTTCGGGATACGTGACAAGTGCGATCCAACCCACATCGACCCAAATCCTATCGAGGAGAGGCTTCCCAACGGTGAAGTGGTGCGCTTTCTGCCTGAGGAAGCGGTGGAACTAAAGTACGACGAGGACAGCTGGCTTGCCATCCTGTGGCGTGGCTGTGTCGACCACATCCGTGATTGGCAGGCTAAGTATTGCGATTCGGAGGGCTGCTGCCTTTGTCGATCGGCCAAGAACGAAGCCGCCGACAACCCATGCAGCGCGTCTTGAGTTCCGTCTCGACGAACCAATTGGCCTCGATCTGCCTACTGCCGCAGTCGGGGCACGGTAGGTTCAACAGCTGGGTGAAGGCGTTCCAGCCAACAGGAATGCCGCACTGGCGGGCTTCGTTGTAAAGCCTCGTCAAAAACTGTTCCTCACTGACGCCGAAAGTCGGCGCCGGTGGTTTGATCTGATCGCTCATGTTTCTTCCTTTTGATTGGGTGATCGGCGGCCTGGCAGGGCCACCACCGACGCCGACTTTGGGCGCCAGCGAAGACGGCAACATGTCTATGCTGCCCGCCTGGGTTTGATGGGTGTGAGCAGGTTTCGAGGTGCCTGCTCGTCGGGCAGCAGCGCCACGACATCGTCGAGGGACCAGACGTGGTCCGTGATCCCCGCCGCCATGGCCGGCGTCACGCGCAGCGTCATGTGGATGCGGCAGAAGTTGTAGTGGAAGAAAAACAGCGCCAGCGCGTCCATATGGCGCTCCAGTTTCTTGCTGAAGGCGTTCGTCTTCCGGGTGAACCTCCTCATACCCATGCGCATGGTCAGGTTGTGCCGCTCCACGTAGGACGTGCTGACCAGCTTCTCATCGGGACTGCCCGCGACCAGTGTCTTCTGTGCGCCGCTGTACCGACCCTTTCCACTTTTTTGCTGCTTCAGAGAGCCGCCTTTGTATTCCTTCACGAGCTGCGCGAAGTCCACCTCCTCGAAGCTATCCCCGACGGCCTCAACGTATGCCTTCAGTCCGTCCGTCGTGAGCTGCACCCGGCTAGCGAGGCGACCCGCCAAGTCCCCAATGAAGGCCCTTGCGGTGTCCTCATCGCGCTTTCCAACGAGCCAGCACGGGATGAGTTTGGTCTCCGCGTCGATTGCCGTGAACGTCCAGACTTCCCCGTAGCCAAGCTGGCCCTTCTTTTCCTCGGGGACGTGTACTTCCCGGATCTGGACGAAGCTGTGCAGCTCGTCGCATTCCAATCGCTTGCAGTTGAGGTTCCGAAAGACCCGATCCTGGTATGCGTCGCAGACCGCGCCGATGTCGGCGAGCAGCTTGGCTACGGCGCGCTTGCTCACGTTGTTAATGCGCTCGGTGGAGGCCATCGAGCAACCCTCGACGAGAGTGGAGAGGATCGCGACCCTCTTTTCCCTCGACAACTTGTTCATGTCGATCATTTACGGTTCGCCTCTGACATGGACCCGAGCGAGGTTGTTAGATTTTTAGCTCGGGATGCCGTAGAGCCCACCTAAAGGGAGGGAAAGGCCCACTCGTCCATGGACGAGTGGGCGCACGGGTTAGGTCCGTAGAATTCGCTTCCGCACCCTCCATCGTCGGAGACGGAGATCAAGCACAGAAACACACTTGAAGTTTGACGGCCTCATGGTGGTAAGCCCACCTCCTCGTCGGAGGGGCCGTCTGCTCTTGACGTACATAAGCAGAGGATGTACCTCTGCCAATCAAGGCATTCAGCCCCGTGAAGGCAGGCACCGTTGGTTGTGGATCCTTGGACGGCCCTGCCTATAAACCTGAATGTCACCCGCGCTGCGGGGGTAAGGCCCAGAGAGGAAACCTGTTGGTAGCAGGTTCTTTTCTGGGTTTTGCTTTTTGGGGAGCCTCCTCTTATTTGGTACTTGAGTCAGAGAGTCCGAGACCGTAGGCACGGAGTAACCGCCCCGGACGAAATGTCACAACCTTCTTGGGGCCTGCGCCACTCTCGGTGCGCTCCAAGATATCCTCGCGCTGGAAGCCGGATTCGGTGGCGGTCGCTTCGATCCGCTCCAGGAACCGCAGCAGTGAGGTACCGTGTTCCGTGAGAACCTTCTTGAGTGCCACTCGGCGAATGGATTCCGCGTCGACAACCTTCTGAATCAGTGAACGATCTCGTTCGTCAAGCCTGGCCGCACCAGATAACCAGAGAGACCTCTCATCGGTTCCGGTAGGAACAACCTTTTGCGTTGCAGCCGCTTGAGGTTGGCCCTGGGATTGGGGCTCCCCCCTGAGCGCGGTCCCGACGGCGGATTTGGCATCCTGCCAAGCGATAGCGTCTGCGAGAGTGGTAGCGATCACACGACCATCAGGCAGTAGTTCGTAGGCCATTCTCATCTGCTCCAATCCGAAGGTCCAGGGATCCCGGAGACTTAGCGTAGGCCGGATCTTCAAGCAACTAATTTCACGCGAGATCGTCGGAGGACCCTTCTGGATACTTTGCGGATCTTTGGTGCTCCCAATTCAGGAGAAGGGCCAGACTAGGAACCGCGTCAAGAGGTGGCAAAAGATCCATCATCCGCGAGTCCGCGAGGGCAAAAATGGCCCAGCGCGGGTTCACGGGGAGCGGCGCACGCTGGGACAGAAGGTCAGCGGCTCAGGCCATTGCGGCCTGCCCCCAGCAGGTCTGATGCGTCGCTGGGTACCCAGGTCTTCCACGGGATCCGTTTGAACTCTCCCTCCCTCGGGCACTCGTACGAAAAGACCCTCACGCTCTGAAGCTTCCCGCGGAAGGAAACCGTCCTGTTTCGTATACGTCCCGCATCATCGATCCTCACGATCTCATCCCCCTCGGCAACGCCGAAGCCCTCGACCTTCGCAATGTCTGCCTTGTACGTCCAACCCAAGTACAAGGTCGCTGGGGAATCGGGCCAGACGATGGCTGTCTTCGCACCCTTGTTCCCTTCAAGTCGTGCGAACGCCAAGGACTGCCTCCATTTCTTCTTGAACGATTGTCCCTTCGTGATCTCTCCGATGGGATCTCCAGCCGCATTGAACGCAATCGTGGTCTCCCGTCGGCTCACTGGCTCCTTGGGGGTTTGCTCTGTCCAGGCATAGCTGGCCACACGACCAGCAGCATCGTAGTTCACGCTCATCCGAGCGGTGTGTCCCTCAGCGCGAGCTGCCGACACCTCAATGAGGTGCCCCGCATCGTCATAGTGGTACTGGAGGCTCGGCTCAGGGTCCCCGTGAAGTTCCACGCAGTTGTCCTCTCCCTCGCCCACGCAATACGGCTTCATGGGCCACTGGGTGGCTGCTTCGAGCCGACCCTCCTGCCCATACGACAGTTCATAGATGGTCGCTCGTCCATCAAACTCGCCGCTCGGGAGGGCGTCCTTCTTGATGATCCAGCAGGGCATGTTGGGTGGGCGACCCATAACCGACGGTGGTTTGGGTCGGGCCGGCAGCGGAGATGGGAGAACTGCAAGCGGCAGTGCGGATGCTTTTGGCTCAACAGCGGTCACTACCTGGGGTGCATCGGCACCTCCATGGCACCCCAAGGTTACGCAGAGGAGTACAAGTTTCACGACGCTACGTTGATGCTTTTCGCATGTCTCCGCGAACAGCGTTCTGCTCTCTAGCTCGGAGTTCCTCATTGCCTACCTCCTGGTTGGTTCTGGCGACGAGGAACGTCACTCATTATTGCGTATATCGCAACATCAGGATTCTTGAGCCATGGCCAGCGACGCGGAATCCTGGGCAATTACACCGAGCCGATGCCCAAGACCCAGGCCACAAACCTGCAGCTGCGACAGCGGGTGGCTCGCCGCCTCCGACACGGGCGCCTGGCCAAGAAGATGTCGCAGGAGCAGCTCGCGGAAGCGCTCGGCGTCTCGACCGAAAGCGTCTCGCGGTATGAGTGTGGGAAGCTGGCGGTATCGCTAGACCTGCTGAGCCGAGCCTCGCGTGTGCTGGGCCTCCCGCTCGAGCAGTTGGTCGGCGGAGGCCCGACGGGGCTCTCGGCAGCTGAATCGGAGCTTGTCGAGGGCTGGCGGCAGTTGGGCACCCGCGGACAGCAGGCGCTCTTGGAACTCGTTAGGTGCTGGATTGGGGCACAGGAGGGCGGACGGAAGACGGGGGAGAGTTCGCCTCAGCGGCCTCGAAAGCGGCTCGTGCAACCCGCAAGGTCGGATACGACGGCAACATGACGCGAATCTCATCCAGCCAGTACGAGATCAGCAGCCATTGAGGTTTTGCGCGTGGACGCGCGACACAGCTTCTGGTCAGCATCCAGATCGCTCTGCCCTCAACTGTCTGACCCCGTCGAAGAGCGAGCAGGCGGTAGATGCCGTCCTTGCTATGAAAAAGAGCGATCCAACGAACCGCATCACGTTCGGCGGAGTCATCAAGGTTGAAGTGGGCCAGGATTCGGGGCGGCTTCCTTGATCGGGGGCGAGTTTTTCGTCGAGAAGAAAGAGTGGGCCAAGGGGTGGAGCAGCGCATAAATTACCTCCAGTGCGCCTCGGCGGTCATTTCGCCGGGTCGCGCTAGGGCACCGACGGGGTTGCAGCCCTGTCGGTGCCCGTTCCTCTATTCTCCCGCGGGCTTGCGCAGAGTAGTTGAGCTTGGTTCGGCGTCAAAACAAAAAGTATGGGCCGAGAGAAAATCTCGTGCTCTGGCTGGGTCTGGCGAGCCTGTGCTACGGCGGTCACCGTGACCAGCGGTCGACCGAACCCACTGCATCATGGCTTCCCGGGGCGTCTCCAGCGTGTACGCCGAGAGCGCGACCTCGTCCGCGCCCACCTATCAACCGCTGCGGGGTTGGGCGTGGACACGGTGCGCGCACTTGAGGCCGCGGGGCGCGTGCCGCGGGTGGAGACGGTATGCCGCCTCGCAGATGCGTTGAAAATCAACCCTGCCTGGCTGGCCTACGGCGTCGAGCCAAGAGAAGCCATGGCGCAATCGGAGGCACTCTCGTTTGGAGAGCGGCTGATCCTGGCGCGACAAGCGCGAGGGCTGAGCCAGCGACAACTTGGAGACATGGCGGAGATGACGGGCGCATCTGTGAGCGCCCTGGAGAGGCAGGGCAATGTCCCCGATATCGGGCGGGCGGAACGCTTGGCCAAGGCGCTAGGGGTGCCTGCGGCATGGCTTGCGTTTGGGGTGGGGGAGGGGCTTGGTTAGCGGCCCTTCTTTGGAGCAGCTGTAGGGGGCTGCTCTTGAGGGGTGTCCACGTCATGGCCCTGGGGCGCTGGGACTTCATGCTTCTCAACGAAGGCATTGACCATGCGGTGGGCCAGTTGGACCTCGTCGAGGTGCTCCGGGCGTTCTGTCTTGGGTTTGCTCATCTTCGTCATGAAGCGAACCTTGCACGGCACCCCGAGCTAAGCAACCCGCGAAGCTTCTGGTCGGACCTCAAAGTCACCCACTACCGATGTACGAGGTTGTCGGGCGGTAGCCGCAGGTCATACTCCGCTATGTGAGGAGGATCGGGCAGGCCCGGAAAGATGGGGGGAGGACGTTCGGCGTACGCCGCCGCCCACACGGCCCGGCGCCATTCTAGTTCATCGGCCATACGCCCTGTGGCGCGCGCAGCGGTGCGCTGGAGCTGACCTCCACGGTCGGCTGGAGGAGCAGGTCCCCGGCCGACCGTGCGGTCTTCTCCGCGAGCGACAGGTACTCGGGGTCCACCTCCACCCCGATGGCGTCGCGCTCGGCGCGTGCCGCGGCGAGCAGGGTCGTTCCCGTGCCTACGAACGGGTCGAGCACCGTGTCGCCCCAGAAGGAGAACATGCGCACCAGGCGGTCGGCGAGCGTGAGGGGAAACGGGGCGGGGTGGTCGGGATCGGTCGCGCCTGGGATGCGCCACACCTGCTGGAACCACTCGGTGAAGTGGGCCTTCGAGATCCGGCTGCGCGCCCGCTGCTCCTCCGTGGGGGAGCGGTACCCGCCAGGCTTGCGCTGGAGGAGGATGTACTCGACGTCGCTCTTGATGATCGCGTTCGGCTCGTAGGGTTTGCCAAGGATGCCGGCCCCCTCATTCTCGTAGTCGATGTTGGCGACCTTGTACCAGAGGATGGGGTTCAGGTTGTCGAAACCCACCTCGCGGCACCGCACCACGATGTCCGCGTGGAGCGGGACCACCAGGTGGCGGCCGTGCTCCTTGCGCGCCAGGCACACGTCCCCCACCACACAGACCAGCCTCCCGCCCGGTACGAGCACCCGGAAGGCGTGCCGCCACACGAGGGCGAGCTCCGCGAGGAACCTCGCGTAGTCGTCGATGTGCCCCATCTGGCCGGGCGAGTCCCGGTACGCCTTGAGGTTCCAGTAGGGTGGGGAGGTGAGGACTAGGTGGACCGAGGCGTCTGGGACCCATGAGAGGTCCCTCGCGTCCCCCAGGCGCAGGTGGATGCGCGGAGTGCGGCTCACAACAAGCACTACCCTCCCGCGAGGAACCTGCCCGCCATGGTCCAGAACCGATGCGCGTCCTGACCCGAGTAGTCGGTCCCGCAGGCCGCGCACCAGACGTGTAGGTTGCGGTCCGTCGAGACCTGCCCGCAGGACCGTATGACAGGGACGCGGCGGCGGCGATTCACGCGCTCGCGCTCCTCGTCGGACATCGAGTACCAGCGGTCCAGCGCTGCGTTCCAGTCTCGCTGGAGCATGTCCGCGACGGCCCCGAAGAACTCGGCCTCCGCGACCGCGTGCTCCCCGCGCGGGATGAGGCGCTCAAACAGCCTTCGGGCCTGCGCGACCGCGAGCTCGGGGTCCATGGAGATCCCGTGGTGGTTCCACTTGCCCGTGTTCTCGTTCGAGTCGAGCCCCAGGTAGCGCGCGAGGCACGGGACGTCGAACCGCACGTATATCCACACGCTCGCGTACTTCCCCTGCGGCTCGACGTGGACGTTGGCCCAGCCGGCGCGCGTGAGGAGTCGCATGTAGAGGGGGTCCTGCTCATGGTGCATCTGATGCGTCACACCCCCCTCGCAGGCCATCTCGCGCAGCGTGCTGGCGAGGAGCATCGCGGTGCTGTGGGCGGGGTCCATCTTGGGGCGGCGGGTGCGGGTCTTGGTCGGCATGCCAAGTAGTCGATGTTTCGGGCTCGATCGGAGCTGACTACTTGTCGTCCTTCCACTTGCTCGTCACGTCGTTTATCCGTCGGAACAGCGTGATCCCGCGCTCCCCGAGCGCGTCTAACGGTTCGACCTCGCGTGAGTCTCCGGCGAGCCACTCGTCTAGCGTCGCAGGCCATCCCTCCCCGACGAGCATCACGTGGGGGTGCAGGGAGAGGAGCTCGCGGACCAGGGCCGTCCGATGCGTGGTGATGAACAGTCCCGTGAGGTGAGGCGGCGGGATCGTCAGGAACTTGGCAAGCTCGCGCCCCATCGACCGCGCCCAGCGGTCTGATAGGCCCGTGTCGGGCTCGTCGAGGTACACCGTGTGGGGCTTCTCGCGCTTCTGCGAGGTGCTCATCATCGACGCGATGGTGTTCGCGGAGTTGTGGCCCGTCGACTTCCAGGACTCGTCCCCGTAGACGAACCCCTTCATCCCCCACATCCCGTCCGAGCCTGCCCGCGCCTCCATGCTGAGCGGGATCGCCTCGACCTTGTGCTCCTTGGCCGCCACGGAGATGATCCGGCGCACGAAGCTCTTTCCCGTGGCGTTGTCCCCGAGCACCAGGCACAGGGGGCCTTGTCCCGCCGCGTAGCGGACGCAGAGCAGCCCCTCGTTGATGAGCCTTCGCTCTAGGGTCCACTCGATGAGGGTCGTGATGGTGGGGGTCTTGCTGGTCTGGGGAGCTTCGGCCTCTGTCGGCTTGCGCTTGCGCATGGCAGGAAGGAGCACCCACAGGCCGGACGAGAGCTGATAGTCAGCTCCGGTACTGCGGTACTCATCGACTACATGGTATGACGACCCCTAATCTTCAGCAGGCGACTCGCGAGCTCGTGAAGCTCCTCAACGCGCAGCTTGGTACGAGCTACACCGACGTGGACGCGCTGTTCTTCGAGGCGGTCATCGTTCACACGATGAAGGACGAGAAGATGCAGGAGGCCGCCATGGGCGAGAGCCGGGCGGCGTTCGCCCAGACCCTGAGCACCGAGCTTCCCCGCCTGATGCGGGAAGTCATCGACGCGCAGCAGGCGATCTTCAACCGCTATGTCGCCGACGACGCCTTCGGCCACGAGCTACGCAAGAACCTGAGCGCGGCCGTCTACGCGGCGGCGCGCTAGGCGTCCTGCTCGGACGGAGGATCTGCGCACATCTTGCGCAGGCCCCCCTTGTAGAGGGGGTCTTCCGTCTCGTAGTCTGGCCCCTCTACCTCGTCGTCCTCGTCCTCGTCCTCTTCCGTGGGGTCCCGAAGCAGGTGCGCGATCTTGGCCTGAACCTTCACGAAGTCCAGGCGCTGAAGGATCGTGTGTGACGGTAGGTACCCATCATCGTTCGCGAGGACCTTGATGGTCCCGAGGTGGACCCGCATGTGGGTCACCTCGTAGGGATAATCGTCCCTGTTGTGAACCTGCCGCACGTACTTCTCGACGAGGTCCAAGGCGTCCTCGTTCCCGTTGAGGGGAACGAAGAACCGCCAGGTCTCCCCCTCGTGGTCGTTGTGCTCGGTGAGCACGAGGCAATCGGTAAGGGCGGCTAGGCCGGGGTCTTGCGGGGGGACGAACGGCGTGACCGCTTGGGGGTCGAGCGTGTTCCCGTGGTCAGTCTCCACGAGGATCGCTTGCGCGCCGGCCCGCTTGTTCGCGAGCAGGCTGTGGACCGCAAGGGCGGCCTCCTCGGGGTCGCGCACCGAGTAGGAGTTCTCGGGGAAGCGGAGCTCCTCAGCGGAGGCGTCGGAGGCGAACAGGTGGACTCGCAGGGGTGGCCAGGGCCCCGCGTCATCCAGCATTCCCACTACCTTGGTTTCTCCTCGAAGCGGCTTCTTCTCGCTCACTTGCGCCTCCCGATGTCGGTGTTGAACGTGTCGATGAGGGAGATCATCTCCCTGACCTTTTCGGGGACTACCCGGAGGTTGTGGTCTTCCAGGGCGGTACCGACGAAGAAGTCTGTGGCCAGCGGGAGGAAGACGGGGAGGTTCCCCATCGTCATGCCGCTGGCGATCGCCAGCGGTGCGTCCTTGGGCATGAGGGAGCGGAACCACTCGATCTTCTGGGTCGTAGGAGGTTCGCCTGTCCTGGGTCCCGAGGTTGTCACCACGAACCCAGGGTGCGGGTCGGCGGCGTAGTCGTGGAGGTGTCGCTCCACGATCTCCGGGGGGTCGTGCTGTCCCTTGAACGCCAACCCCCCGTACGTGATGTACGCGCCCGTGGGCCGGACAGCGCTCGTCTGAACGGAGATACAGTCGACCCACGAGTCGCAGTTGAGTTCCTCTAACCACAGGGGTGGGGTCCCCATGAGGTGGTTCACCGTGACCTGCACGCTGCTCTTGTGAGGTATCCGACGACGTACGGACGCTGCGATCCACTGGACCTCCTCGATCGTGCAGTACTGGTCGATGAGGGCGATCGCTCGCGCGCCGGCCCCGATCGCGACCCCCGCGTCGAAGATGCCCCGCTCGTCGTCCTTGGCGTGGATCACCACGTGGAGGCGTCGTGGAGTCTTAGGGGCGAACAATGTGGTCGTCACGGACGGGGTCCCTCGTGAAGAATAGGTGGAGCAGGAGCCGCTGGAACCAGGTGCGCGCGCGCACCAGGCGCCACCCCTGCCGCTGGGCGTGCCAGGAGGGGTGGAAGACGCCCCGGTGGCACTGGAAGACGGCGAACGACTCCGGGTAGACCGGGCACGGCATGTCGTGCTCGGCGGTTGGGCCGACGAACGCTACCGTCGGCTGGAGCGGTTTGCGGTCGACGATCTTCGACCACTCGAAGACCTGCTTCTCGTCGCGGAAGTCGTAGGGGGCTTCGTCTTGATCGGCTTCGGGTCGGGTGTCGGGCATACGGGTTTGTCTTCGGGCTTAACCGGAGGGGAGCTGTTGGCGACTTCCCGACGCCTGCGGATCTCGGCCGCACGTGAGATGGCGGCGGCCGAGGTGTCGAGATGCTCAAGGACGACCTCCTCCTCCTGCACCTTCTTGACGACCCCGTACCAGCGCTCCCGGTACCGATTGCCCGACGTGGAGATGTAGTCGGCCCCAAACTCTACCGGGTCGCCGACCGCAAGCTGCTCGGTCTGGTACAGGCAGATTCCCCGGCCGCGAGGCAGGAAGCGACGGGACAATCCGCCCGGCTTGGTGGCGTCGATCCCGATGATGGCGACCCAGTTGAGTCCCCGCTTGCTGCCCTCGAACACGGGGGCCTCCAGCAGCACGCCGGGAGCGGCCTTGAGGTGGGTGACTTGCATGCCGGGTTGTTGGGTCGTGGTGCGTCGATGGAGCTGACGACTCAGCTCCGCTTCGATAAAGCCTCTCGACTGTGAGGCATGGACGCGCTAGAGAACCCCCAAACTGTCTGCGGTGAAGACCATCCATCTGACGACTTCTGCGACCAGTGTCAGGTAACGATAGGTATGCGGGAGCGATTCCTCGCGACGCCCATCTACGACGTCAACTACCTCATCGAGGCGCTACTCGAAGAGACGCCCGCCCTCGCGAACGAGATGCCTTTGCCGCAGGTACTGGAGACTTTGGGGTACTCCGTTGGAGGTTTCATGACCTTCAACCTTGATGACCTCGACGACCCCATCGACCTCGACGCCGACGACGGCCAAAACCGTGCGGGGCTGAGCTATGTGGCCTGGATGCGCGCGCTCATCGACCTGCTTGGTGCGCACGAAGTAGCCCATAGCTACTTTCGCATCGGCGAGTAGCTGGGTATCTCGTGGCGTGCCTGGCGCATCCCGCAACCTCAGGGGTAGCAGCTACAACCGCCGCGCGCGCCGCGCATGGCTCGTGGAGCAGTTCGGGCTGCCGCGCGCCGCGCCCCGCAAGGGGCAGAAGCCAGGCGAGAAGGTGTGGATCTGCTGCTTCCACTGCGGGAAGCGCATGCGGGCTGCGGGACTTCTGTGGGAAGTCGATAGGTTTCCCGTTTGCGGCCATGCAGGGGGGCGTTACGTCAGGGGTAACATCGTTCCCGCTTGTAAAGCCTGTAACAGCCGACGCTGTGCGCATCGCCCCAGGTGCAGAGAATGGCCTTGAGTTGTTACGACCCATGAGGTAGTGCTACCTCATGGGTCGTAACAACAGCTACATCGACTTGACGGGTCAGCGCTTTGGCCGGTTGACGGTCTTGGGGCGGGACGGGTTTCGTCGACGGAACCGTGGCGGGTCCATACCTCTCTGGTCGGTGCGCTGCGACTGCGGCACCGAGAAGATCGTGGTAGGAGCTAATCTACGCAGGGGGCTAACTACGTCATGTGGTTGCACTTATGCGATAAGGCATCCTCCAGGAACAAAATATGAGTATAAGATATATATAGGTATGATACAACGCTGCACTAATCCAAAATCTCCCGGATATAAGAACTACGGGGGCAAAGGGGTGAGTGTGTGTGAGCGGTGGCGGGCTAGTTTCTTGGCCTTCCTTCAAGACATGGGGCGTAGACCTTCCTCTCAATACAGCATCGACCGGATCGACTCAAGAGGGGACTACACGCCCGATAATTGCAGGTGGGCTACCTGGTTGCAACAAGGCAGAAATAAGTCTACTAATCGAATTTTGACTGTCGATGGTTTGAGTATGACGGTATCCGCCTGGTCTGAGAAGGTAAACATAAGTAAGTCAACTATCTTAATGAGGTTAAACCGGGGCTGGAGTATGGAACAAGCTGTGAAAACGCCCGTCCGTCGGGCTCCGAACTTGACGGTGTAGATCCGTCTATGGCCGAGCCTGATGTGTGAGAACCCCAGACCTGCACATCGCGCGTCAGATCGCGCGCACGCACCTCCGGCGCCACGCCTCCAGCTTCGGCCTCTCCCTCGAAGAAGCCTACAGGGTGCTTGGGCTCGCACCAGGCGCAGATGAGGCCGAGGTGAAGAGCGCGTACCGGCGGCTCGCGAGGGAGTACCACCCGGACCGCGTGGGGGACTCGCCCGAGGCCCTCCAGAAGATCAAGCTCATCAACGCGGCCCGCGCGGTCATCGAGGCCGGTGAGGACGTGGGGCGCAAGTACCAGCCCGCCTCCGAGTCCTACGACGACACCTACTGGCAGCACTTCCGCACCCAGTACGGCCCCAAGCCGAGTGGTCACTACGGGGACTCCGACCTGCGCCGGCTGGCGGAGGCCGTGCTGAACAAGGGTCTCCTCCAGGTGATGCTGCGCGCCCAGGTCCCCTGGGTGCCCGTGGACGCGGGCATCCCGCGCGGTGGAGCCTGGTCCTACTACCGCCCCTTCGGGGCCAAGACGCGCACGCAGCGCATCCCACCCGACACGACCCCAGACAAGCTCACCGACCAGATCAAGAACCTCGTTCGAGGAAAGCTGTTCGACCTGGTCATCAAGGACCGCGAGGCGTGGGTTACCTGGGAGGCGAACGACGGACGGTCCTACCAGTCGGTGAGCTTCGAGCTCGTCAAGGCTCCCGTCAAGAAGGACCCGAACGCCGGGATGACGCCCCAGCAGATCGACGAGCAGCTTCGCCGAGAGGGCCTCACGGTGGTCGCGGGCGGGACGAAGTTGTCCTACTGGGGCCCGCGCGGCCATACCCCCAAGGTGGGGATCTTCATCCGGCAGGCGGCCAAGACGCTTCGCGTCGTGTCACGACGTCAGGTTGACCACGGTTACAAGAAGGAGATCGTCGACAATCCGCTCGTCGCTGAGGTCTACTTCGGGCAGCTCAAGCCCGAGACGCTCACCAAGTGGACTGACTTCGTGAAGAGGAAGAACGCGCAGCCCGCCCAGTGACCTCAGTTCAGGTGGCTGGCGCGCTCTAGCTGCCTGGCGGAGCGGGCGAACTCCTCGAGGATGGACCCGGCCCACTTCCGCACGTGGGGAGCCACGGTGGCGTCGTCGACCAGCGCATGGGTGAGGGCGACCCAGGCCCCGGCGAACGCCCGCCCGCACTCTTCGTCGTTCAGGTTAGAGGCGGGGGCCCTGATGACGCTGAACCGCGGGCCGTGTGTCCCCTGTCGCGCGCACGCGACCACGAAGTCCCCCTCGATGGGAGGGGGAGGTCCGAGCAACCCGTCGCAGCGCACCTGGCAGGACACCTGAGGGGCTGGCGTTGGGGTCTCGGTTGAGTCTGGAGTGGAGGCCGGAGCGAGGGGGCTGCGAGTCTGCTCGACGACCTCGAGGTCCACGGAGATGAGCTTGGCGACCTGACGGACCTTCTCTGGCACGCCGGGATGCGCGGCGGCGGCCTTGACGAACACGAGGAGGGCCTGTCCCAGGACTTCCCCGAAATCTTCGTCGGACAGCTTGTGGGCACTTCCGGCAACGAGAGTGAAGGGTCCAGTGGGGTCCTGGCGTACCAGGAGGACGCCGAAGTCCCCCTGCATGTCGTAGGGGGTTCCTCCGGGCTCCTGGAGCGTTAGACGGACGTTCTGCGCTGCGGGGGTGTCGCTCATGGGGGCACAGTACCCAACCCCGCGGCCATCTAGCTGGAGAACGCCGCCTTGACCTCACTGTGCGGCAGGAGCGTCCAGGCGATCGACCCGCGACGGGTCGTCCACCCGAGGTGCCATGGGGGGTCTGATGGGTCCTGGAGCCGGTGCAGCGGTGCGCGCAGGAGGTCGATCCGTGTAGGGACGTCCCGGTCCGACGGGACGAGCAGGCGGGCCGCGGGCCATCCAGAGTCCCCTGGGTAGAAGCTGGCCGCACCGAACGGGCACGAGAGCTTGTCGGCGACGTCGTCCGGCGTCCCCTCGTACCCCAGGGGGGTTTCGGTGACCGAGTACCCCTCCAGCAGGATCGCGCGTTCCCCGTCGAGCTGCACGAGCCGTACGGCCATCTCCTGGGAGAGGTGGGTCTGGTACGCGATGATTCGTCGTGCCCAGTCTGGGAGCTTGCTGACGAGCTCCTCCCACTCGCGGGCATGGCGTATGGCGTGCGCGCGCTCCGGTTCTCCGGCGCTCTCCGCTTCACGGGCGAGAAGTTCGGTGGATTCCTCAGGACTCGTGGGGTTTACGGGGCCTAGCGCGCTCACGCCTCACTCTACCCGCCCGTCGACCTGCTCGTGTTTTCTGGCCTTACCAACTAAGTAGCCATTAGGTATCGTCTCAGCTCTCTCGGAGAACATTGTCTCGACTACTAAGTGCCACCGTGGCAGGAGAAACCTCATGCGTCTCATGGCTTCGCTCGTTAGTTTGGCTGGTCTGCTCGTAGGCTGCGCTCCACAGGTTGACGACTCGCAACCCGACGAACCCGTCACCTCGACGCTGCATGCGTCCACGTTGACGGCCGGGTGTGGCGGGTGCACGTCGACCGCCCCCTCCTACCCGAGCAACGGGTGCGGGCGGGACAAGAAGAAGCTCGTGGAGGCCCCCGTCGTGGACGGGACGGGCCGACGCCACGGAACGATCTCCCACATGTGGTCCCCGACCTGCTGGCAGGTGTGGGCGGAGTACGAGTCGATCGGGTCCACCGCGACCCCACCCCCGACGGGCCTGGTGCGCGTACAGGTCATCCAGGCGAACGCCCTCGGAATGGGGTTCGGTTGCGGCTGCTGGGCGCAGGACACGGGCTCGACCCTCACGTCCCCCATGGCGGCGATCGGCTACACCTGGGCAGGCATGGACCAGTCGCGCGTCGTAGGTTGCATCGACGGAGCTTGCGGAGGGACCACCCTCCGAACCCCAAAATAGTCAGCTCCCCGTCGGGAACCCTCAGCGCCCACCCGCTATGTACCAGTTCCAGCGTGGTGACAAGGTGATCTTCTCTGAGGCACGAATGTACCTCCTCGTCGAGGTGCTACAGGCGGTCGTAGAGGAGAAACGAGAGGCGTACACCCTGCTCGTCCTGGGGGCGCTGTCGCAGCGTGGGGGGGAGTTCGTAGGAACGCGCCTAGAGGTCAGTGCAGTCCGACCCGACCCGGTCGGGCTCTGGTACCTGCGGTCCCTCGCAGACTTCCGCAAGCAGCACGACGACCTGTCGACCCATATGGATGGCCTACTTGGTCGCTCCCTCATGCGGGTGCGCGCCTCTGAGTTCGCCCGGAAGCGTCACGCGGACGCGGGCAAGCGGTATGGAGATCGCCCCTACTGGGCGCACCTCCATGAGGTTGTCCTGCTCCTTGCGGAGCACGGGCTATTCGAGCCGCACCTGTCCGCAGGATACCTCCACGACGTGGTGGAGGACACACCGACGACCCGCGAGGAGGTACGAACCGAGTTCGGCCCCGACGTTGAGGCCCTGGTGTGGGCCGTGACCGGTCAGGGGAAGAACCGGCGCGAGCGGAGCGCTGACGCCTTCACGAAGATCCTCGCGCTGCGGGACGCCAGGCCCGACCTCGACCCTACCAGTCTCAAGCTCGCCGACCGGGTGGCCAACGTGCGCGAGTGCGTGCGCACCGGGGACCCGCGCCTCACCATGTACCGCGACGAGCAGGTGAAGTTCGCCAGCGCGCTAGCTGGGGCCGGTCATCCCGCCCTGTGGGACAAGCTGCGCGCGGCCCTCGCCTAGTGCCCTGGGTATCCTCCTCGTGGAGGACCCATGGGCCTGATCAACGACCAAGAGTTCACAAACCGCCTACGAAACATCAAGACCGTCCGCGACCTCATGCTGCTACAGGCGGACCTGCGGGACGAGATGTCCGAGCGCCTGCGGCTGCTCGCCAACCACGTCACCGCCAGCGTCGACCTCAACATCTCGGCCCCCGAGACCGAGGCCATCGAGCTCATCTCCCTGCTCCCTGTGGTGATCGAGCAGGCCGTGCCGGCGGCTCACGAGATCCACTGCAACTACGTCAGCCCAGACGACATCGAAGCCGTCATGCGGACGGTCGAGGAGCAGAACCGCTTCGTCAACGCCCTCTACATGAACGCGCGTGACTACGCGGACCTGCGCAAGTTCGGCCGCGAGGTTCTCGACTTCGAGACCCGCACCGCGATGGTTCACGCGGGCGCTTTGGTCAAGGTGTATGGGGCGCAGGTGATGGTCAACAAGGACATCCCGGCCGGCTGGATCTACGTGGTGAGCCTGCCCATCGGGGACAAGCCGCTGCTCATCCAGAAGGTCCATGTGGTCCGCGTCCCACCTTCCAAGTCGTCGGATCCGGTTTCCAAGTCGTCAGCTCCGACCTAAGACGCGCGTACATGATGGTCTCACAAGGAGATCACGTCATGGATTTTGCCTCAGCCCTCAGCATCGCGAAGGACTCGCGCGGATCAAACGAGACGGCCTACCGAGAGGCCCTTGAGTACCTCATCGACCACCGCGACGAGCTCAAGAGCCGCGTCTTCGTCCTCCTCCCCGGTGGGATGACCTCCAACACGGACCCCACCTGGAACAAGGTGCGCGAGAACACCGACTCGCGCTGCGGGTGCGGCAACGAGCGCACCCTCATGCCCCTCAACACCCGCGAGAAGTACGAGCCGGGCGAGACCCTCAAGGTCGGCTACAAGGACCAGATCCACATCCGCCCCAAGGGCAGCGACAAGGAGTCCTGCGTCGTGCGTGTGGAGGTCGTGTGCTTCCAGGACGGTCCCGAGGGCTCACCCGCACCCTCCCCCGAGGCTCCGGCTACCGAGGCTCCGGCAGCCGAGGCTCCGGCAGCCGAGGCTCCGGCCGCAGCCCCTGAGCCGCGAACCTACGGCCTGCACCTCGTGCAGGACCCGTTTGGTCCCGTGGGGATCAACGCCTTCCTCGACCTCTTGGCCCCCAAGGCGTACAAGCTCGACGGGATAGCCAAGAACATGCCCGATGGTGGTATGCACCTCACGTTCGTCAAGGATGGGCGCAAGCTGCCCATCCTCAACATCACCGAGATCGACCCGATCAAGCCGGAGATCACGATCGTGCTCGACGCGGACATGGAGGTCTTCGACCCCTCGACCGAGCCCGATCGTCACCACGTCCAGATGGCCCTGGTGACGATCGGCGGCCCGGACTCGGAGCAGTCGAGCCCACCCCAGGCGGAAGCTCAGGCTGCGGACTCTGCGGCTACTCCGATCCAGACGGAGTAGCCTGGAGCTCGTCGTGCAGGACCCGGAGCGCGGCAAGCCGGTCGTTAGCCAGCGCCTCGTCCCTCGCGCGAACCGCCTCTGGGTCGTAGGGGAGCACCGCGAAGGACCCGAGCTTGCGGCTGTAGCGCAGGCGCGGGGGTACGCGGGACCCTACGACCGCTCCGTTCACCTCAACCTCCCGCATGCCGAGCGTCCGCACCCACGCGGGGCGGTCGTCCAGCGTCAGGCGCAGGATGGTGTACTCCAGTCCACGCCTGGACACCCAGGGGTCTGTCAATCTCGTTCCCATGAGGTGAGGTCAACGGGACCCTCCCGTGTGGAGCTGCGCTAGCTACCCGTCGGGGTGTCTCGCAGGGTACGGGGGCGGAAGTTGACGACGAACCCGTTGATCCGCATGTCCTGCGCGATACGCCACTGGGCGTCCGCGGCTGGACCTGGGGGAGCGGGGTCGAACGTCACCGTGGGGGCTGCGCCCAGCGTGAGCGCTATCACGCGGTCGATGGGCTTCTTGTCCCAGTTGATCGTCGTCTTACCGAGGTTCACCGAGATGCTGAGTTCCTTGGCTGCCATGAGTCCCTCCTGATGGGAGGGGTCTCATAGGAGACCGAGGCCAACGCGGCCTACCACTCCGCGAGGAGCGTAGGTAGATCCTCGTCGGACAAGCCGCGCAGGTAGTTCGCGTTCTCCTCGACTCGCTGGATGACCCACGCGCGGAACACGTCGGCAACCTCCCCGTCCCCGCCGGCCTCTACCTGGACGACCTTGTCGGGCGTGACGCGGAGCCGTACCGAGCAGGAACCCGCCTTGACGACTACCTCGACGCACCCGTCAACCCGTTCGTACTTCACGTCTACAGACGCGTTCCCGATCATCACGGACATCTGGTCGATGATGCGACTCGCCGTGTCGATCGCCTCCATGAAGAGGCGCGCGTCCTTTGTCTCGACGCGACCGATGCTCGGCCAGGAGACTCCGCGCTCCTCCTTGGAGGACAGGCCCTGGTAGGCGGGGCGGTACATCCCCGTGACGCAGGTCGGGTGGCTGCCGAACGGGTGGACGTAGACGTGCCAGGTTCGGTAGGAGTGCTGTAGATGGATGGTGAGTGCCATACCGCCTAGTCGATAAGTTCTATGCGTACGGAGCTGACTAAGCGTCCGGGTACTTCGCCCGCAGGTGAGCGAGGAGCGCCCGCTCGGCCTGCTCCTGCGACATGTTGATCGCGCGGAGCAGGGCCCCCAGGTGAGGGCCCGCGTGGAAGCGAACCTCTCGCCCCTCTTGGGTCATCGTGTAGAGGTCCTGGCTCCGCAGGCCGTAGTTCCACGCGAGGCGGACGATTTTCTCCAGCGCGAGCGAGTGGTGGCCCTTGTGTCCGCCGAAGTACCGCTCCCCAAGCTCCTGGGAGAGCGCCCCTGTGGGTCCTGCGTCGTGGATGGCCTGAAGGAATAGGCGTGGGGTCTCCGGTAGGGTAACGCGCGCCCCGGAGCACGGGAACAGGGGCGCGTCCTCGGCCTGGATGGCCGCCCTGCGCGCGCGAACCCACCTGTCCAGGGTCGTCGCGTGGACGCCAAGGGATCGAGCCACCTTCGTCGACTCTTCCCCGCCAAGGACCCTGCGAACCGCCGCGTCGCGCTCCCCCGCCGTGGCGTGCTTCTTCGACTTTCGTGACATCGTAAGCAACGTACCCGAGGACGGGCCAGGCCCGTCCTCGGAACGATCGTCAGCGAAGGATAAGCGCGCCCGGCAAGGATCGAACTCGCGGCCTTTCGGGTCATTACTCCGAACGCTCTACCGACTGAGCTACGAGCGCACTACGCCGCCTTCACCTCCGGCTCGGGCAGCGCGTACTGGGGTAGCAGGTCCTGCACGCGCGCGAGCTGAGCCTCCTGGTCGACCTTGCCCGCCAGGTGGAGCCGGCCCCGCGCGTGCGCGGAGAGCATGCAGAGGCGCGTGGCACGATCCTTGGCGGCCTGGAGGTCGGCCCGGACTCGCCAGGTGAGGCGCGGCTGGCCACTCTCGTGGAAGATGGCCTTGAGGGCGCGGATGTCCGCAACGAGGGCGTGGATGTCGGCGCGCAGACGGGTCCTATCGATCTTCAGCATGGCTTGAGACCTTTCGTGTACTTGCGGAGCAGGCTCCGCGGCTGTGGGGGGAAACCGATCGCCATGGCCGCGCCGAGGTACGGCGCGTCAGGCTCCCGGATGAGGACGTGGGGGACTTGGAAGTAGGTGAGGCGCTCGTGCAGCTCTAGGAGCGTCCCCTCGTCAGGGACGCCGAGCACGACGGCGTAGGTACCGGAGGTGGCGGGACCACTCTCTCCGGCGGCGTGGACGCTCTGCGCGAGCTGGTGCCCGTGCGGGAGGTCCGTCCGAACGATGACGTAGTGGGTGACCGGGTCGGTCTTGGGCGGGTTAGCCGCAATGCGAGGCGCAATGGGTCATGGGAATCACCTTAACCACCAGGAGGATCCTGTCAACGACCTGGAGCTGTTAAAATCCAATCCTCGACCAGGTGCGCGGGTTCGTGCGTACCTACGAGGAGGCAGGTCAGCAGTAGACTCGCGATGAGCTGAGGCCCTGCTTAGCGCCGAAGCTCGGTGCCCGACACAGGGGGCATCCAGCGCAGGGTGCCATCAGGGGCGACGTGCCAGCCACGTCCTCGACTGAGTTCGCGGTTTCGTGCAGCTTCGCTCCGTTCACGACGCACGGCTTCCCGGTCGTGGACGTACGAGACCTCCACACCCAAGCGACGGGCGATCTGCTCCGGCGTCTTACCCTTCGCGAGGGCAAAATCCACCTCGGGACGGATCAGGTCCCACAGGTCCGCTACTCGCAGGCCCAGCGCGGAGGCCGCCGCGGCCGGCGTCGATCCGACGCGCAGCATCCGTCTAACCTCCGCGACCCGGCGGTGGTGTTCTCGCTTCTTCCTGCGCTTTACGCTGCCCATGCGTGCTTCACTACTCGGGGTCGGCGATCATCGGGGCCCAGTGGGAGACCTCCAGCGGGTCGCACAGGTAGTCGTCCCCGGTCTCGTCGTCCCAGCACTTGTGGTGCGGGTTGTAGGGGAGGATCTTCTGCTCGCCGTTGTGGAAGGCCAGCACCCAGACGTGGGAGGAGTTCGACCCCTCAGAGGGTTCGGGGAGCCGGTCCGACGTGCGCACCCAGGGGCTCGCCGGCTTCTGCTCGCCGATCATCTCGGCGACCACCTCGGCCGACTTGTCCTCCGAGTACAAGGCAGCGAAGCCCGTGCCAGACACCTCGTGGCGCACGGAGCGCTGCGGGACCGGCATCCCCTCAGGCTGCGGTAGCTCGACCTCGAAGTCAAAACTTACGTTAAAAATGTTTGGGCCAAATGTCCAAGGTACATTAGTATCGGAAAACTCATCGTGAAGGCGCGAGGCCCGAGCGTGCCGCGCACGTAGGGGCCGAAGGCGCTCCGCACGCCCACACCGAAGCGGGGCTGCTTGAGGCCCAGGATGTAGAGGGTGGTGCGGGTCTTCCCCTCGGCGGCCTTGTCCCACATGTCCTTGGCGTCCCCGAGCGCGCTCTGATACTTCGACGACTTCTCGATGGAGAGCGAGACCCCGCCGATCGAGTAGTCGAACTCGTCGGCGATCCAGTTGAGCATGACGGCGAAGAGCGCGTGGATCATCGCGCCCCACCGGATGCCAGCACGCCACCCAGGATAGCGACCCCAGACCTCGTCGATCGTCCGCACCTGGTCCGTGTTCGGCGGCACCAGCGTCCAGTCGTCGATCGCCGCCCGCAGGTAGAGCAGCAGCTCCCGGTCCTCCCAGATCTGCCCGAACACCCGGTCGAACTTCCCGACCCGCCCCTCGTGCTCGGGCGGCCGGAAATGGTAGAACTTGTCGGGTGAATTGGCCAGACCACCCAACCACCCGACAGCAAAGTTGCAGTGCGGAGGGACGGTGAGGTTGTAGACGTACTGGTCACGGTGCGACGGTTTCACCCACAGGACGCGCTGCGTGTCCAGGCGATCGTCACGGATGCGCAGCACGGTGTCTCCGCGCTTGAGGTCTGCGGCCGGGACGCGATCTGTGGGGGAGACGTAGATCTTGTGGTCGGCAGTGAGACGGCCAGGGCCTTGCTCGGTCGTCACCTCGACCATCTCGCGAGATCCGAGTGGAGTGCGTCCCACCCGAATGATGGGGCGCCACTCGATCCTCCCATCGGGTGCGATCGAGCGTATGCGCAGCTTGCCGGCATGGAAGGCGTTACGGATTCGGTTTGCGTCGGTGGGGGGGATCAAGGCCCAGTACCTCCTCGGTCCAGATCGCGAACTTCATGCCGCGGCGTGCGGCCTCCTGCTCGGCAACCTGGAGTCTCTGATGATACGGGTGATCATCGGCATAGCAGGTGAAGATGTACTTGGGCTTCACCTCGATGAGCGTTCGGGTGCCGTCGATCCAGGTGACGATGAAGTCCGGCATGATGTACTTGCCGTTCTCGAGCTCGAAGATCGGCTCGTACTCGAACGACAGGACCTGCGGGTCTGCGTCGAGCCGCTCGGCCGCTCGTCTCTCGAATGACGACCGGGTCGTGAACGATCCTCCTTTCTGGGTCGTGACGCGCTCCTTGAAGCCGTACGTCCTGTTCTGCCCCGCCTCCGTCTGGAGGTAGGTGATCTTCTTCAGGCTCATGCGGGCGCGCACCGCGGGCGTGTAGGCTGCCCGCTGCTTGGCGCGCTCCTCGTCCGAGTGGACCCTCCCCCTGTGGAAGTCGAATTTCCCCTCGGCCCACTGCTCCTTGAGCTGCTCGGTGAGCCAGGGCTTCTCCTCGCCCTTGCGGGCGGCGGCGCGCTCACGGGCGGGCTCGGAGACGTTCTTCCGGCTCGCCTCGTTCCACATCGCGCCGGTGAGCCGCTGAATGCTGCCCTGGGAGAGCCCGGTGATCGCGACCATATCGGCCCACGAGGTCCCGGCCGCGTGGAGCTCGGTGACGAGGGCGCGGCGGCGCTCCAGGACGTGCGCCTTGTCGGGCGGGAGCCGGCCCTTGCGGTAGAAGTCGTCCGGGGTGAGATCGTGGCGGGTAAGCAGGTCAGCGAGACGTGGGTCCATACCTGGGGTTACCCGAAGGAGAGATCATGATCCAGCTAACCACTTCAGACGGTGTGTTTCTTGTTCGGTCGGATGACATCAAGGCGGTCGAGCAGGTCGACGAAGCATTGGGGGTCGACAATCCAAGATACAAGAGCCGCATCTACATTCCCGGTCACGTCGTGCTGGTACATGAACCTGTTGGGGACATCGCGGAACTCATGTTGGAAGATGCCAACGAGAACCTCCAGACGAGGCGGCCTCTAGGTCACATCCTAAGTGCCACGACGATTCGGTCTCGTTGGGAGAAGAATAGCGACGGGAAGTGGTACCAGAAGCACCTCTACTAGAGGGTACGTAGGCGTGCCCGTTCCTTCGCGCTCAGGGCCACGTATCCTCCCACTAGAGGGGGCGCGAAGAGCACGGTGCGATATCCTCAGCTCGTCCCGAACCTTAACCTTCACCAGAGGGCGCATGAACCCATCCATCACCGAAGACCCCATCTTGCTTGAGATCCTTGAGAAACACCTGGCGGGCTGTCACCCCGAGGAGGGGGGTTGTCTCCTCAACCTCCTGAAGTGCGCGGCCGTGTCGGCCTCGGAGCTCCTACAGGTGCTGGTGAGCAGCATCCGCGAGTCGAGCCTCCCCCTCCACACGGACTACCTCATCGCGAGGCTACTGGACTTCTCCGCCGACGATGCCATGGGCCAGGTCATCTGGCAGATGGAGGAGGCGAGCCCGCGCGAGCTCTGCCACCTGCTGCACGCGGCCCAGGTCGTGTACCGCGAGGCGGACGCGCGGACGCGCATGGAGCTCGACGAGGACGTCTCGAAGGTCTTGCGGAAGCACGGGAAGTCGGACGACGTGACCGTGCGCCGCGCCGTCGCGGGGTTGGCGCTCGATGTCATCGAGCACGCGGAGTCGGACGCGAAGGAGATGCGGGATGAGCTCGCCGGCCTCGGTGCGCAGGAGGCTGTACAGGTCGTTCCGAAGATCGTTCAGGCGGACCTGGCGGAGGTGCTCGATGCGCTCAGGAACGATGCGGACCTCCTGGTGCGCATCGCCATCACCTCCTCGCGCACGCTGCTGCGCGACATGGACCTCCGGCGATCCCTCTTGAGCATCGTCGCGCAGTCCCCGGACGCGGTGGGTCCTGACGTCTGGGTGGCAGCCCTCCACCGCGTCATGCAGTCGGGCTCCATCGACAAGAAGCTCCTGGACCTGGCGACCCCGCACCTCCCCAGCCCGCACGTCAAGGTGGCGACGGCGGTCGCGTACCTCCTCGTCTTCGCGGAGACGCACATCGAATCTCTCGTGGACGACTTCGAGGCGCTCAGCTCCGGTCCGTGCGACTCTCCGACTTGCCGGAAGCATGGCACGCACCTCCCTTCCTGAGCAGAAGACCTTCCGCCCCTACCAGGCCGACCTGCTCCGCGACCTCACGTCGTACCTCGGGCAGAGCTCTGAGGTGGTCCTCTCGGCCCCTACGGGGGCGGGCAAGACCCTCATCCTCCAGGGGCTCGTCACCAACATCGTGAACCCCAAGGATCCGGTCCCCAACCGGTTCAAGGGCGCGGTCGTAGCTGTTCCGCAGATACAGATCGAGGACGGATTCTCGGTGGAGGAGTTCGACAGGGAGGTTACCTTCCAACCTGAGGAGGGGGACATGCTCCATTCGTGTCCCCTCGTCATCCGCACGACTGACTGGGTCAAGGGGCGGGACCGAGAGCACGAGGGGAAGACGTGCAAGAAGTTCCTCCTGCACCTCAAATCTCCCCGAGTCAAGGCGATGATCACCACGCACCAGGCGATCTCCCTGTGGTTCACCCAGCACATCAAGACCTGGCCCTCTTCCTTGAAGGATCGGCTCCTCGTCATCGACGAGTCCCACCTGGCGGGACAGGACAACAAGCTCGGTCAGGTCGCTAAGCTGTGGGTGGAGCGGGGTGGCAAGGTGGTCTACGCGACCGCGACCCCCTGGCGTACCGACGGCCGTCTCGTGGCCCCCGACAACAACTTCTGGGCCGTCCGCACGCTCGCGGAGCACATCGACGGGGGTGAGTACGCTCCCGGCAAGCTAGACGTCCGCACCCACCTCACGTGCCTGCGGGCCGAGACGGCCGCCCAGGTGGCGGGGGATCGGCTCGGCCGGGGAGACACGGAGGCGTCGTGCGCGGACACCGTGCGTTTGTGGGATGAGGACGGTCGTCCCAAGGCCGTCATCAACGTCCCCCTAGACGCCTGCTCCCGCGAGTGGGCGCAGGCGCTTGTGAAGGCGTTCCAGGCCCTGCCAAACCCGCCGCGCGTCCACAACGCGGTCGGTACAGATCTTGAGGTGGGGCAAGCGCTTCAGGTCGCTCTGCGGGAGGAGCGGGGTGTCAAGCGGTTCAAGGACTCGAAGGTCGACGTGTTCATCGCGTGCCGGCGGTTCGAGCTCGGGACCGACTGGCCGCTCTGCTCGCACGTCTACAACATCGGTCTCACGTCGTCCTTCTCCCGCATCCTCCAGATGCTCGGTCGGGCACTCCGCAACAAGAATGAGATCGAGGACTACCCCGAGCGGTATCGGGGCCTCGCCCGCTTCACCTTCCTCATCGCGCGGTCCTCGAAGGCCGTCTGGGCCGACTACTTTCTGCGTCACACGGACCACAGCTACCTCCTGGCGATCTTCATGCAGGACCGTAAGACGGGCCAGACACTTCTGCGCGAGGTGTCCAGGGAGCTCGGAGGACACGGCCCCCGCCCCGGTAGGCGGGAGACCCGCATTGCCTACCGCAACACCGTCAGGTCCATCCTCAACCTCCTCCGCATGGACGAGATGGAGACCCGCCACGTCGTCAAGGAAATCGTGCGGGCGGAGATCGAACTGGAGCAGCTAGGGCGTCCGACCACTAATGACGCCGTCCTCGCCCACCTCACGGACCGGGGGGCCGATCGGAGGACGATCGACGCGGTCGTGCGGTTCTACGGCCACAACGGAAGCAAGCGGTTCAAGGACGCCGTGGCGCGCGGCATGAAGGCCCTCGCGGAGGGCTGTCCCGCCAGGATCATACGACGGGACCTTCAGGCCGTTTTTGACGCGGCGATCGAGGAGTTTGGGAAAGACAGGTCGATCGTCAGGGAGGGAGCCTTCCAGCACCTCGCCGAGCTGTCAGGACGCACGGCGATCGAGATCGCCGACCTCATGCGGTCACGTATCGGTGATCGAGAAAGTCTTTCGCTTGAACTAATAGACAAAGCGATCATCGCTTACGCGAAGGATCACGAGGGTCGCGGTCCTAACGTGAAGTCGGGGGACGCAACCACGTATTTTGGGCATAAAAGGACGTGGGTGTCAGTTGATAAGCAACTAGGAGGTCGAGGGTCAAGCTTAGCAAAACGGTCGATCGAGCTTGGGTTAGAAGTGAGCTCTCAAAACTACGAGCTTACGGACGAGGTTATCGACAAAGCGATCATCGCTTACGCGAAGGATCACGAGGGTCGCGGTCCTAACGTGAAGTCGGGGGACGCGACTACGTATTTTGGATATAAAAGGACGTGGCTGTCAGTCGCTATTCAACTAGGACGTCGAGGGTCAAGCCTACCAAAACGGTCGATCGAGCTTGGGTTAGAAGTGAGATCTCGTAACTACGAGCTTACGGACGAGAGTATTGACAAAGCGATCATCGCTTACGCGAAGGATCACGAGGGTCGCGGTCCTAACGTGAAGTCGGGGGACGCGACCACGTATTTTGGATATAAAAGGACGTGGGTGTCAGTTGATAAGCAACTAGGAGGCCGAGGGTCAAGCCTACCAAAACGGTCGATCGAGCTTGGGTTAGAAGTGAGATCTCGTAACTACGAGCTTACGGACGAGAGTATTGACAAAGCGATCATTGCCTACGCGAAGGATCACGAGGGTCGCGGACCTAGCGCAAAGTCGGGGGACGCGACCACGTATTTTGGATATAAAAGGACGTGGATGTCAGTTGATAATCAACTAGGAGGTCGAGGGTCAAGCCTACCAAAACGGTCGATCGAGCTTGGGTTAGAAGTGAGCTCTCATAACTACGAGCTTACGGACGAGGTTATCGACAAAGCGATCATTGCCTACGCGAAGGATCACGAGGGTCGCGGTCCTAACGTGAAGTCGGGGGACGCAACCACGTATTTTGGATATAAAAGGACGTGGGTGTCAGTTGATGATCAACTAGGAGGTCGAGGGTCAAGCTTAGCAAAACGGTCGATCGAGCTTGGGTTAGAAGTGAGCTCTCAAAACTACGAGCTTACGGACGAGGTTATCGACAAAGCGATCATTGCCTACGCGAAGGATCACGAGGGTCGCGGACCTAACGTAAAGTCGGGGGACGCGACCACGTATTTTGGATATAAAAGGACGTGGGTGTCAGTCGCTATTCAACTAGGAGGTCGAGGGTCAAGCTTAGCAAAACGGTCGATCGAGCTTGGGTTAGAAGTGAGCTCTCATAACTACGAGCTTACGGACGAGGTTATCGACAAAGCGATCATTGCCTACGCGAAGGATCACGAGGGTCGCGGACCTAACGTAAAGTCGGGGGACGCGACCACGTATTTTGGATATAAAAGGACGTGGGTGTCAGTTGATGGGCAACTAGGACGTCGAGGGTCAAGCTTAGCAAAACGGTATAAATCAATCCTCACCAAGAAGCGGACCAAGCGATGAACGCCCACGACTTCAGTGCCTGCCCCAAGAAGCAGGCGACGCGGGACGAGACGCTGCGCCTCGTGCGGGAGCGTTCGCCCTTCTGGCAGGGTGGCCGGCTCGCCTGCGACTGGCTGGAGCTCGCAGGAGCGCCGGACCAGACGGTCAAGATGCTGGAGGGCGCGCTATCCGAGCAGGGTCGGTACTTCGGGATCAGCAACGAGCGCCCAGTCGTCCGAATGAACAAGCGCGTCTACAAGCACCTCGACCACGTAGAGTGGATCGAGGATGACGTCCTCACAGCCGTCTGTGCGGAGAAGAAGCGCACCCGCTACCAGCGGGTCGGGGTGCTGGTCTACGACACCGAGACGAGTCTAGCGAGCCGGAACTTCCTCCGGGATCTCCAGTATGTGCTGGACTTCGCGGAGAACCAGCACCGGAGGATGGGGGCGTTCCTGCTCGTGCTCAACTTCGTCGAGCGAGGGCGAGAGGCCGGTGTGCTCAAGCAGCACCGACAAGCGTACAAGCAAAAGCTCGAAACACTCACCAAACGCGAGGTGCGGTTCACGCGCTACAAGAACAAGCACCCTGGCGTCCCCATGCTGCTCACTCGACTCTCGTGGGGCTTCTAGTCAGCTCGCACCCCATCCCGTTTCCACACGAACCCTAAAAGGAGCCTGCTCATGCCCACTCAGAACCGAACCTGGTCCGAAGTCGACAAGACCCTCAAGAAGGCCCAGTCCAAGCTGACCGTCAAGGCGGTCGAGGCCGCGATCAAGAAGTACGCCGCCCAGCACGGGCGTTCGCCCAAGAGTACCGATGGGGACGCCTCGGCGTACATCGGGATGGACAAGACGTGGCGCGCGGTCAACGACTTCCTGCGAGAGAAGGGCGAGACGCTCCTCCAGCGGGCCGCCAAGCTCCTCCCCAAGACCACGCGCCCCAAGTAGTCGGTGGACCCGTCCCCCTACCCACCCGTCGAGCGCGGCCCCCACAACCACATCGGGGTCGCGCCCTCGACCTACAAGGGCGTCCTGTACCGCTCGATGCTGGAGGCGCGCGTCGCGCGGTGGGTCGACATGCACTTCCCGGTCTGGCTCTACGAGAGCGGGCCGAACCTCCTGGGGATCGAGAGCGCGCGGACGCTGGACGGGCTCTTCTACGGCTACCAGCTCGATGTCGGCCGCTACCGACCTGACTTCTGGCTCCCCTCCGTGCGGACCTTCCTGGAGGTCAAGGGCGACATGGGGTGCCACACGCTCGCGCGCCCCATCGAGCTCGCGCGGCGGGCCGCCCCGCAGGGCATCCAGGTGATCGTGGTGACGCGCGGGAAGGGTGTGCGCTTCGACCTCTACGCCCCGTGCGGCCGGGACCTAGTGCCGGCGACCTTCGCGCGCTGCTCGGCCTGCGGGTCGCGGTACTTCCACGCGGGAGGGCCGACTGACTGCCGCGCGTGCGGGGTAGCCTCCTTCACGGGGGGTCTATCGTCGGCCCCTCCGAAGGAGGAGTCGAGATGAAGGCGGTGCTCTTGTTCGTGATGTTCCTCGGAGGGTGTGGTCCTGCGGCGACGGCCGTGCAGGACACGGCGGGCCCCGCTGCGCCCGCGCCCGCGCCCGCTCCCAAGCCAGCCCCTAAGCCAGCCCCTAAGCCGGCCTCCAAGCCCCCGTGCAGCATGGGGCAGCATGCGATCGGTCTCTGCTGACGTGGGCCAGGCCAGCGACTACGTCGAGAAGCTGAGGCAGGGCGAGACCGTATCGTTCCACTTCCGGGGGATCTCGATGACCGGGAGGATCGAGTCCGGGCAGCTGTGCACGGTGGCTCCGGTCGACCCGGCGTCGCTGGCCGTGGGGGACGTCGTCCTGTGCAGGGTGAGAGGGGTGGAGTACCTGCACCTCGTCAAGGCCGTCCAGGGGGGGCGGTTCCAGATCGGCAACAACCGCGGCCACGTCAACGGCTGGGTCACGGGGCGAGCGATCTTCGGGCGCTGCGTCCGCGTGGAGCCCTGAGTCAGGGGCGGTCGGCCGGCGGGAGGCCCCGCACCATCCGGGTGGGTCGCCCGCGCTCCTGGGTGAGGTCCACCAGGACCTCGAACGCCACGCTGGTCGTGATGAGTCCCGGGTCTACGGAGCGCCCAACGACGTGGAACCGACGCAGCTTGTACCCGTCGCGGAGGTGCTGCTGGACGACGGGGAACCGTAGCCAGTTGGTGTAGACGAACTTGGGGTCCTTGAAGCGTGGGGTCTCCTCGACGTCCGCTAGGAACCACCGACGCAGGTCGTCGCGAAGCTGTCGCCGGAACACGGAGTCCCCGTCCAGCAGGAGGAGCTTGTGCTTGACCTGAAGCTCCGGCAGCTCCGCTCCCGCGCGCCGGAGGATGTCGACGACCACGTCCAGGACCTCGACGAAGTAGCTGGCGTACACGTACTGCGTCGCGGTGGGCACGCCCTGGACGACCCGGTGCTTGAGGTCGACGTCCCCGTTGAAGTCCTTCTTCTCGGCGTAGTCGAGCCACCGGCCGTCCCCCATCTCCGCCTCCCACATGGAGGAGAGGCGTGCGCCTCCCCGCTCCCCCAGGGAGGGGAAGGGGGCCGCGACCCGCTCGAACAGGGGCGTTAGGTCCGCGCGGGCGGCGCGGAGGATCCGGCGGGCGGCTCGTTGGTCCTGCTCAAGCATGCTGGGCTCCATGGAGTTCCACTCTGGGCGGCCTGATAGGAGGAATCAACACGGCGGGTCAGCTCCGATCCCGGGGGATTCTGCGACCTGTCCCCATGAGCCTCTCCCCTGAAGCGCAAGCCCACCACGACCGGATGCACCTCGTGTGGGACACCCTCCTCAAGCCCTACATGCCTGACTGGAAGGCCGAGATCAACGTCTTCATCCCCTTCGCCCGCATGGACGAGACGGGGATGAGCCGACGCGAGATCTCCGACTGCATCACCTACATCACCGGCACCTTCGCCCTGGAGACCACCGAGACGTACCTCCGCGAGGACGGCGTGCGCTTCAAGGCGCGGGGCTACCGCATGGGGCCGGCGGGGGACCACTAGCCATGAGCCAGAACGCCGAGGAGAACGCCGCGCGTAACCGTCTCGTATGGAACACGCATGTCCTGCCCCACCTGTTCGACTGGCGGGACCCTATCGACATCTTCGTGCCCGACATCCACATGACGACGCTGGGCACGAGTCGCCAGGAGATCTCGGAGGCCATCGGCGCGATCACGGGCGGCAAGGTGTGGGACTTCGACGAGGAGGAGCAGGGCGTGCCTGGCGTGCGCTACAAGGCGCAAGGGCATCGGCGGGCCGCTCAGGTGCTCAACGCCCTGGTGGGTCACCCACCCCCGGCTACCCGGTGACGGGTAGGGTCGAGGGTGAGCGAACCCCTTACCACCACGAAGCTCTACGCGATCCGCCGCATGGGCGGGCTGTACCTCCAGCGCTACGCCTCGAACCTGCGCGACTGGTCATGGACGCCCCGCATCCTGGAGGCACGCCTGTTCGACGACCCTGCGCAGGCCCGCGCCAACCTGGCCCTCCTGCGCAGCCTGCTCGCGGTAGCTCCCTCGATGCGGGTCGTGGAGTTCGACCTCATCGGCCCGCGCGAGGACCCACAGGAGCCAGCCTGTAGCTGAACCGTCAGCTCCGATCCCCGCGTGACCATCGACAACCTCGCATGACGACCTTCGACCCCACCTCGGCCCCCATCGACTTCGACGCGAAGGGTCACACCCTGAGAGCCGACATACAGGACTGGCTACGCGTCCAGGTCGAGACGGCCGTCTCCCTGTTCGGTGACGCGACCACCAGCCTCCCTGCGGACCTGGGTAGCTGCGCGTGCGGTGACCTCCTCTGGGGGGAGCTACACCTGCGCGAGGGTCGTTGGGTGCTCGACGCCACGATCTCCCCCTGCCCCCAGACCTCCAAGTAAGGACGACCCATGCGAGTCAAGGACCTGCTCACCCTGCTGCTCGACAAGGAGCAGCTTGCTTACATCCCCGACGAGTTGCTCGACCGAACCCTCATGGTGGGGGACCGGCCTGTTCGGTCCGTCGAGGTGGGGGATCGCACCCTCACCCTCCATCCGGTCGCCCCGAAGCCGCGTGACCCCGCTGACGACTGGTTCCCCCGCTAGCTGCGGGGTTGATGCCCGCGCCCCTTGTATGGCGCTCTCCCCCACAGACAAGAGGATTGCTCGACGGCTGGCCGCGCAGGGCGATCCCCCCTCGTCGCCGCTGAACCGCGACCCGCGCGACCCCTTCTACCACCTGGATGACTACCCGGACACCTTCCACGAGTTCCGCATGAAGTGCTTCTGGACCAAGATCTCCATGGAGAAGGTCCTCAAGGACTTCGACGAGGTGGTGAAGGAGTCTCGTCGGAAGGCGAGAGACACCCGTGACTTCAGCGAGCTCATGTACGTCAAGATCCACCTGCAAGGTCGAGCGTCCGACCTACAGAAGCGGGGAAAGGCGCAGGGGAATCCTTGTTTGGTGGCGCTCGGCAAGGAGCTCCACGCGATCGCCCAGAAGCAGTATCAAGCGGACCTGGACCTGCTCAAGGACGTCCTGAAGCCCCAGTAGCTGGCTCGAACCCGCGGGTCCGCAGCCACTCGCGGGCGCGCTCGGGGCGCGGGTCCGGGCGGGAGACTCCCACCTGGGGCCGGGGCCTCTCGGCCGCGACCTGGCGGACCGCGCAGACCACGACGGTGCCCAGCGTGCGGAGCAGCCGGTCTAGGGTGCTGCCCCCGCCCCACTGGGGGTCGGAGAGCGCGCCCCGCACCTCGGAGAGGACCGCTGGCGCGACCTCCCCGGTACACGTGGCGACCGCGTTGACGAAGCCGGGGCAGGCGGGCAGGACCAGCAGGGCGAGCAGGAGGAACGTCAGGCGCGTCATGCAGCAGGGGCCGTGATGGCCCCGCTACCCAGAGTTGAAGTTATCGTTTCAACTCTGGGCGCAACTGGAAGCCTTACTTTCACTTGCGCTCGTCTGGATCGTGGCAGTAGAGGCAGTCGTCGTCGCCCAGGTGGCTGTCTAGGTCGTACACGCAATGTCCAGTCGGGGACGTCGCGCAGTCCCAGGTTCCGAACGACAGGTTCGCCTTGGGGAACTGGGCTTGGACCTTCTCCATGGCGGCTTCGTGCTGGGTCTCGCGTTCTTCCTCGCGCGCGGCCTCGATGGCGTGCTGGTCCGCTTGCCGGAGCATGTTGAGGATCTGGTTGGCCATCGCCGAGGTGGCGTCAGGGCCCGACAGGGTGAGCCGCAAGGCGTGCTCGGTCCCTACGCGCTTGTTGGCGTCTCGCACCTCGCGCAGCTTGAAGAGGGTCATGTCGTCGCGGAGCCACACGTCGAGGGGCTCCGCACTCGCGGGGACCCAGGTGGTAGGGCTGCCCGCGCGGACCCAGTCGACGAACATCTGGTTGACGTTGAGGTCCGCGCGCCACCCAACGTGCGTACCGCGGTTCTTGACCATCAGGTAGGGGGTGAAGGTGAGGTAAGGGAGCAGCCCGTTCGGGGGAACCTCGACCATGGCCTGGTTCGCCGTGTCAAAGCAGGTCCCGCACTGCTTGATCGTGCTAAGGGGGATGTGCAGGTCAACGCGGCGCTGCTGGATCTCGTAGACGTCGATGAGTCCGGGGACGAGTACAGGGTGTGACAGGCGAAAACCTGCGATCCCCAGGATGGGGTCCTGGATATAGCGAGTCAGGACGTCGCCCGTCAGCGTGGGGTCTCCTAGTACCCCACGGGCCATCTGGAGGGCATTGAGGCCCGTCGGGGGTTGTGCCTGGGCGACGAACCCGTTACCTTGGGTGCAGAACGATAGCGTGAAGTCCATGGGGGGCTGTCGATAACCCCTCACAAGCCGGAGCTGACCTAGTAGAGGGGCAGGTGGCCCGTGATGGCGTCAACGTCCTCGTCGCGCGCGGGGCCGATAGCGACCATCGTGATGGTCTCGACGTCGTGGAACTCGGTGAGGCCGGCGTCCCGGATAACGTGGGAGCGGAGCCCACGGGCAAGCGCGGCCTCGTGCAGTGCCAGGAGCGCGGCCAGGTCGGGCACGTGGACGGTGGCCTTGCGGTACGACGAGGTCAGCCACTCCGCGGCCACGGGGTCTAGCTGGATGGTGGCGGTCCCGTCCGGCTGGAGCGCCTGGGTCACCAGGGAGGCGAGCCATGCTCCTCCCGCGTGCCCGCCCTGCGAGATCTCCTTGCCGCGACGCACCTTGAGGTCGCGACGTACCACCATCACCAGTTTGATGGGAGCCTTGTCCATGTGAGAAACCTACCCGACAGCTCGGGGGTAGAGCTGTCGGGGTATGGCGGACCATGTCCCAAACAACCAAAGTCTACGCGATCCGCAACCGCTGCGGGAACTACTTCCCTCGGTCGTGGGGTCACCTCCACTGGACTCCCAACCTCCATGATGCCCAGCTCTTTTTCAAGCTCGCGACGGCACGCGGTCAGCGCACCCGCCTCATCAAGTACGGTTTGAGTCGTCTCACCATCGTGGAGCTCACCCTGTCGAACCCGAAGGTCGTGCCGGACCGCAAGTCATGAGTGGACGCAGGTCTCCCGTCGTTTACGGGGTGCGCGACCAGGCAGGCCGCTACTGGCAGCGCACGAGCGGGTGGGGCGACGACCTCAACGCCCGCATGTACGCGGCGCGCGGGGAAGCTCTCGTGCTGCGCGACCTCATCCGCCAGGTCTACGAGGACCCTTCGGTCGAGGTCGTGGAGTTCACCCTGGGCGGGGCTCAGTCGTCCCCCGACACGGCGGTCTACGCGATCCGCAGCTCCATGGGGAAATACCTCAAGCGCGGCTTCCCCCGCTACGGGCGCTCCTGGGTCTGGACCTCGAACCTCTGGGAGGCGCGGCTCTACGCCAAGGAGGTGCACGCGCGCCGCCAGATGAACACCGTCCAGGGCGTGGCGGGCCCGAAGGACGGCCTCGGCCTCCTGTCCGTCGTGGAGATCCCGCTCGGGGAGCCTCGCGTCGTGGCAGGATCGGGTCGGGATCAGGAGGGTGATTCCCTGGATGGGTAGCCTCCTCCATGAGTACCGCGCGGTACGCGATCCGCAACGAGAACGGGGACTACTGGAAGAGGGCCGGCATGGGGGGATGGAGTGACAAGCTCGGGGAGGCGCGCATGTTCGGCCTTGAGGAGGCGCGCGCGAAGTGCGCGGAGCTCGTCCTGTGGGAGCGGCGCTCGACGCGTCGTCTCACCCTCGTTGAGGTCCAGGTGAAAGCCGACGGGGCCTAGATGGCCCGTCTATCAGACGGGCTCGTTCATGAGTGACAGGACGCAGGCCCGCATGAGGGCGGCAGACCGAAGGGTCGCGAGCAGGATCGCCCATCAGCACCTCGCCAAGGGGTTCGACCTTGAGGAGGTCCCACGGTGGATGGAGAACCTCCCGGTCGTTACGGAGCGGGACGCACGCGCCCTTGGGGAGATCGCTCGCGAGTCCAAGGCACTCGTCGAGGAGCGTAGGGAGGCGGTGCGCAGCGGGGCGTACGCCAAGCTCGTCGCCAACTACGAGAAGTTCGCGAAGCTCATCCAGAAGATCGACCAGGTTGGGCTCACCGAGTACGCCGTCCACCGGGAGAACGACCTAGAGGAGCTTCGGCAGCAGGAGAAGAAGCAGATACAGGGGCGGTAGTCAGCTCCAGATCGTCGATAGTCATCGACCTGTAGGTATGACGACCTCCGAGCAGAACTCCGGCACGTTGGTTCCCGCCTCGAACTTCGAGGTTCGCCGCATCCGCGACAGCGAGGTCCGCGTAGGAAGCTGCGCCTTCGCGATTGACGGCTACGGGGTGTGGGACAAGCAGGCGGCGGGCTGGGTGTGCATGAGCCGACCCGCTACGACCCGCCAGGGGGATGAGGTCTACCTGCCCTACGTGCTTTGTCGCAGGAAGTACGCGGTCGAGGCGATCTCGCAGGGCCTGTACGCGGGCTACAAGGTCGTGCCGCCCCACGTCGTCCAGTCGCTCAACACCCATCGAGCCTAATAGGTACAGCTCCACGGAGTGCTGAAGCCTCAACTCCCTCACATGATCCCTACCTACGTGCCGGACGTCTTCCCGGCCGCCCTCATCGACCGGCTGCTCGTCGAGGTCCCTTGGGTCGAAGCGACCGGGGCTCGACGCGAGTGCTTCATGGCGGAGGAGCCGTTCCACTACACTTATGGGACAGGCCGCGGAGTGCGTACCTACCAGAGCGTCTCCTACCAGCCGATGATCCGTCAGGTGCTCAACGCCCTGAACCGCTTCGGCGTCTACGGGGACGGCTTCAACGTCTGCTTCCTGAACCGCTACGAGGACGACCACCAGCACCTCGGGTGGCACGCCGACGACTCGCCCGGCATGCGGCACGAGCATCCCATCGCGGTGGTGTCGTTCGGGGCCGAGCGCGACATCTGGTGGCGCGAGCCCGGCCAGGTGGGGGAGGTTCCCCCCGAGCGACGCCAGCGGCTCGGGTCAGGCTCCGTGTTCGTCATGCCGCCCGGCTTTCAGCAGCGCTACCAGCACCGCATCCCCAAGGGGGACCGCGCGTGCGGGCCGCGCGTCTCCCTCACCTTCCGCCGGTACGTCCCGGAGGACCGGGTCGTGCCCGGACGCTTGACCTTCGACGAGGTGGCCGCGCTCCCGCAGGGAACCGTCATACGGTTCACCACGACCCACTACGTGAGCCTCTTCTCGATGGCGGCCGAGGTCGTCTCGTCCCCAGGGCCGCTCACGAGCCTGAACCACCTCACCGGGACCTTCGTGACCTTCGAGGGAACGATCGTGCGCGCGACCCCCCACGAGGTCGAGGTCGAGACCGACGAGGTCAACTACACCTTCTGCCGCCGGCACTTCGACGACCTCCAGGTGCAGGTCCACCCGTAGTCAGCTCTGATACGGCAGCGAGTCGCGACTCTCTCGCATGCCACGATCCAAGCACAGCCCCACGCACTATCCCGCCGGGACCCCGGCTCCACGCGGCGTCGCGCAGGCGTCGGACGGGAAGTTCTTCTCCCTGTCCCAGGAGGCGTTTAGTTCTGGTGCCGAGATGTTCGACACCGCCGAGCAGGCGGGAAGAACGGACGACCAGCACGCAGCCTTCATGAAGCTGCACCACCCGGACGCCCGAGCCCGCCGGCCCTGGATCAAGCGCGCATGAGGTCCCGACGTGCGCGTCCGGCCGCCCCTCGTACCTCCGGGGTCCCTACGGGTCGTCAGGTCCTCTCCTACCTGCGCGACGGGGGCGACAACTGGGCTCCCCGCCTTGCGGAACACTTCCTCATAGGGCCTCGGACGGCCGCGCGCATCCTCCGGAGGCTCGTGGAGGAGGGGATGCTGCGGGAGGACCCGCCGGTCGAGCCCGGATACCTCCCGCGCTACTACCTCACCCAGACCGGGTCGATGTACCTCTCCATCGTGGACGACTCACGCCTCGACTAGCCGGGTACCACGCAGCATGCTCCAGAGCACCCTCATCATCACGCTGCGCCACGCCCACCCCCTGGACAAGACGGACGCCCGCGCGATCGCCGACGCGCTCAACGAGGACGAGTTCATCACCCTCACCGCGGGCGACACCGTCGCGGGAGTCCACGGGGGTCGCGTGTCCGTCCAGACGCTCAACACCGAGGTCGAGGACGAGGAGGACGACGAGGAGGAGGAGGACGACGACGTGGACTTCGACGACGAGGAGGACGAGGATGTCGACGACGAGTAACCGCGTCAGCTCCGATCCCGGCAGGGTCGCCGATCAGGTCGACATGACCCCCCTCCAGAGGATCCTCGCGACTCGTGAGCCAGGCAGCGACCTCGCTCGCGTCGCGGACTTTCGCCACCGCGTGGCGCTCCTGCGCCGCATGGACTGTCTTGGAGTCCCCTTCGAGGCCGTCCACTCGATGTGGCTGGAGGACGTGACGGACCCTCGCCTGCCCGAGTCCTTCGCGTCGATCCGTGTCCACTACTCGGCGAGCGGGTCGGGCTTCTGCCGCCACTTCCACCCGAAGGACCTGAACGCGTGGCTCGACGAGACCCCCACCCGGGAGGAGGTCGAGCGGCTGCTTCCCCTCGACCGGTCGACCCACCTCCTCAACCTCTGCGCGCGGGTGGACCCGAGCGAGGAGGAGCGGGAGGTCGTTCGGGGGTTCGCCTCCGAGAAGTCCCTCTGCTACGTCACCGACCCCTACGAGACGGTCGCGAGGAACGTCCTCGAGTACCTCCGCAGCGGCCTCGCCTGCCTCACCCAGGTGGAGTCGAACGGGCGCACGGTGTGGGTGAACGCAGGGGACGGCTGCTGCGTAGGACGGTTCAGCCAGGCGGGCGTCGACGTCCACCATGGGGCTCGCGTGCAGGTCGAGACGGGCCGCGAGTGCGTCGACTGCACCCACGAGCGGCCGACCGCCGCGGACTGGCAGCGGTTCGTCGCCTCGATGCGGAAGCTCGGGGCGGACGTGTCCCCCCACAGGCCCGCGTGGCTCGACGAGACCGCCCCGACCGCGGTGGCCCCCGCAGGTTAGCCCCATGCCGTTCACCGAGGAAGACAAGCGCGTCATCGCGTGGATGAACCGCATGCAGGACCTGCGGGTCCTGTACGTGGACGACGATCCCGCCCGCGAGCAGTGCTGCTCGACCTGCCACCAACCGCTCCTCAACCAGCGGCGGGTCAAGCGGGTCCGGGCCGGCGTGGTCACCAGGGTCTACGACGTCCTCATGCGAGCGGACCTCCTGCTCGACGACGGGACGAGGGTGGGCGGCGTGGCTCCGAGCTTCGTGGACACCAAGCACGGGATCGCCGGTGTCCACTCGTACCACTTCTTTCCCGCCTCCGGCGAGTGGCCGGAGGCGACCTCGTGACGAACTTCAGCTCCGGTTCCGTGGTGTCTGCCGACTCCTTGGCAGGAGACCCCGATGAGCAAGCCGAGCGCACTGCCCGACCCCACCACCCCGAACGGCCGAATCTTCCAGGCGGCCATGGCCCTGTTCCTGAAGGACGGCAAGGACCACACCGCGCAGGAGATCGCCGACCACCTGGGCTGGGGCGTGGACCGCGTCCGCAGGAACCTCGGCAACCAGAATGGGTTCCCGTCGGGTCTCCGGGTCGAGGAGGAGCACCGGCCCCGGTACTCGAAGTCCTACACCCACATGCAGGTCGGCACCCACAAGGTGATGGTGTACGGCCCCTCGCGCGAGGCCCTTCGCGCCACTATCCTCGACGCGGTCGCCTCGGTATCATGACCCACATGACGCACGCACCCATGACCTCCATGCGCCAGCCCCACGGCGGGGCGGCCCAAGGAGGTCACGATGTCACAGTACGAGAAGCGAGAGGACCGGATCGACCGCACCTATCGGTACGCGGCGCGAGCCCGTAAGGAGCACCTGCGCGTCGTCCACCCGGACGGGACGCTCGACTGCGAGTGCGAGCGCGCCGAGTGGTACTTCCGCAAGCGGAAGTCGCTCGGCTGCCGGTGCCGGCGCAAGAAGAAGGGCAACCCGAAGGTCGCGGGCGGGATGTGCTCGCGCGGCGACCTTCAGCCGGGCACGGTCGAGCGGATCGCCGGCCGGCGGCTCTGCCGCGCGTGGTGCGGCCTGGTGCGCCAGGTCGACCCGATCGACGTGGAGCTCTAGTCAGCTCCGATCCCCCTGGGCGCGTCTACTACTCAGCATGAGCGCCCCCTTCAACATCACCGACTGCTTCCAGTACCGCGGGTCAGGCTACCGCGCGACGTGCTTCTACCGGCGCGAGCGGGTCGAGTACAGCGCGGACGACCGGGCGATGTTCGAGCTCCTGGAGGTCACGCCGCGCGAGTTCCAGTACGTGCGGTGCGGGCGCGAGCAGGCCGAGTTCGTCTCGGGCACGGGCGTCTGCGGGTGCCTGGCGCGCGTCGAGGACGTCACCTACGAGGGGCCGATCGCCTGGACCGCCGAGCAGGTGGCGGCCGAGCAGGCGCGCGTCGCGGCCCACCACGGGCGGGCGTACGAGGACCCGCGGGTGTTCGACAAGTTCGACTAGACAGCTCCATGTTCCACGTGGAGCAATCCATCCCCCCTCGGAGGATGGATGCCCACGTTCGTAGGATCCAAGGAGAAGTTCGCGTCGGAGTATCCGGGTCGCCTGAACCCGATCGGCACGCGGGTGACGGTCCGCGTCAACCCCGCGTTCGACCGGGAGTTCATGCACCCCGAGTGGAGGCGTGACGGCCTGGGGGAGGTGGTCGACTACAGCAACTCGCACGGCCTGTGCTTCGAGGTTCGACACCTCCGCGCGGACGGCAAGCCCACGCACGCCTGGTACGCGCCGGAGGAGATCGTCGACATGATCGACGAGCTATGCCTCCCCGACCTCCGCAGGCCGGAGCCGTTCCCGACGGACCTCGACGCGGAGGTGTCCAAGCTGTGATGGTGGGGCTGCGCGTCCAGGTGCAGTGCGAGGTTCGGCCAGACCACCCGGAGTCCCTCCAGGTGCGACCCATGGGGTGGGGACGATCGTGCGCGTCGAGCCGACGCGCGCCTTCCCCTTCGAGGTCGACTTCGGGGGACGGCGCGGCTGGTACGCGCCGGGGGAGGTCGTGGGCCTGGTCGAGGAGGGAGGTCCCCCCATCCGGTACCTGGACATCTCGGTCCCGCTCGCTCCCGCGATTCGCGCCCAGGTCCCCCCCGAGGACCCGATCCCCTCGGACCTTGACCCCATCATCCGGGACCTCTGACAGCTCCGTTACTGGGGGTCGAGCCGACCCTGGCGCATGAACCCCTCCCTTGGCGTTGACCTCTACCAGCTCACCTCCTACCTCGCGCTGCGCGACTACGTGCCGGACGCGCCCCTGTGGATGAGCTTCTTCTTCCGACGGCTCCCGCGGAACCGGCGGTTCGTGGTGGCGTGCGGGTACCAGGAGATCCTGGACCACGCGGAGCGGCTCACCTTCCGCCCTCGCGACCTCCAGTTCCTGCGCGAGGTCGTTCCCGGCCGAGACGAGCGGCTCATCTGGGACCTGGAGAACATCTCCGGGTTCACGGGCGACATCGACGCCCTCCCCGAGGGGACGCTCGCGCACGCCGGCATCGCGCGGCGCACGAGCGGAGACGTTGCCCTGGTGGGAGGGTCCCCCCTCTGCGCGGCGACCCCGCTGCTCCAGGTGCGGACCTCCCTCCTCCAGTGCAAGCTGGTCGAGACGCCCTGGCTGTCGCGGCTGAACCACATGTCGATGGTCGCCTCCAAGGCGGTACGGGTGGCGATGGCCGCCCGCTTCGACGGCGTGGACCGGCCCGTCTACGAGTTCGGGCAGCGCCGGACGGACCCCGACGCGGCCGTCCGAGCCTCCTACGCGGCCTACATCGCGGGCTGTGCGGGGACGAGCAACCTCGCCGCGGCCTCCGTGTTCGGGGTCCCGGTGGCGGGCACGATGGACCACTTCGCCGTGATGGCGTGCGAGGACGGCGGGTCGCGGGACCACTCCGAGGGGGTCGCGTTCCGCCGCATGCTGGAGCAGGCAAGCGCCTCCGTGCTCCTCGTCGACACCTACGACACTGAGCGGGGGATCCGCCGCGCGGTCCAGGCGGCGCGCGACACTAGCCGCCCCCTGAAGGGGATACGCATCGACTCCAACGTCACCGAGGAGACCGTGCGTCGAGCTCGCGCGCTCCTCGACGAACTCGGGTCCTCGCAGACCCGGATCACCGTGTCGGACGGGCTGGACGAGCACCGCGTGCTGAAGCTCGCCGCGGCCGGTGCCGACGCCTTCGGGGTCGGCGAGAACATCACCTGCTCGCCCGACGCGGCCACGGGGATCGGCGCGGTCGGGAAGGTCGTGTCGAACAGCTTCGGCGTGCCCGTCATGAAGACCTCGTCGGGGTCGGGCAAGACGACCCTGCCGGGACCGATCCAGTGCTACCGCGGGGACGGCTACGACCTGCTTCAGCTTGAGTACGAACCCGCCCCCAGCGGTCTCACCCCTTTGCTCCAGCCGCTGTGGCGCGGAACGCGCCCCGTCGGGCCCACCTCCCGTCCTGAGGACGTGCGCCAGTACGTGCGCGAGCAGGTGGACGCGCTACCGGCCTCCATGCGCGAGCTCGGCCCGGAGTCCCATACCCCCGCTTGGCGCATCGTGCTGTCAGACGCCCTCTACGGCCTGACGTGCCGGCTGGCGGCTCAGTAGTTCCCTTCGACACGCTTTGTGGACCCCTTCATGGTGCCTGCACACATTCGAGCCTTGCCTGTCTCCTCCGAGGACCACAAGCTGGTCGTCGACCGGATCGACCGGGTCTTCTACCTCCGCTGGGACCGCTACGGGGCCGACCCACGCCTGACTCGCGCGGCGCGCTTCGCGATCGGGCGGTCGAGACTCTCGACTGGGCGCAGCGTGGACGGCTACTACACGTTCCGCACGCGGAAGATCGCCGACCAGGCCCTCATCGTCGCGAACGCAGCCGTAGAGGAGCATCGTTTGCGCTTGTTGCTCGCCTGACAGCTCCGCCCCAAAACCAGGCCGGTAGGATGGGGTATGAACCTCCAATCCTGGTACGTGCTCCTGTATGTAGCGACCATCGTAGTGGGCATCGTGGTGTGCCTTGGCTCCATTCTGTCGATGGGTGCGGACGCCGAAGCTGACGCCGACGCCGACGTCGACGTCGAAGCGGACGCTGAGCCAGAGGGTGACGCCGAGGGTGTTGAGGGGGCTGGGCCGATGTCCTGGGTGCTCTACGCGCTCGGGTCGGGCAGCGTTCCCACGGGCCTGGCGGTCGCGATAACCACCCTGATCTTCGGGACCACGGGGTTGATCGTCACCCGCCTCTTGTCGGCCTACCTGTCGTCCGGTTGGGTTGGGTTCTTGTCCCTCGTCATGGCCGTCGCTTCGATCTTCCTGCTCGGGCGACGACTATGCCTGCTGGTTGGTCGGTTCTTTCCGACGCACGAGCACCACAGCGTGACGGCCGAGTCCCTGGTGGGATCAACCGGGGAGGCGACGAGTGACGTCGGGGCTGACTCGGGGTACGTCGGGGTGTACGACGACGTGGGCAGCTACCACGTGCTCAAGGCCCGAGCACTGGAGGGGCCGATCCCCAAGGGGGAGCGCGTCATGGTCGCCGGGTACGACGCGGACACGGGAGTCCACAGCGTCATTCGGGAGCCTCAGTAGTCACATCCGGGCCTTGGCCCGTCACAAGGAGAACCTATGTTGCTCGTACTTCTCGCCCTTCTTGGGGCACTCCTCCTGCTGGGGCCGGTCGTCGTCCCTGCGATCGCGGGGATTCATCTAGCCAGCGCGGCGACCATCATCCTCATGCTGCTCGGACTGGTGCTGCTCGTCGTGAGCACCGTCATCGGGGTCATCTCCAAGCTGTACGTGCGCACGAGCTCCTCCTCGGCGCTCGTACGGACCGGCATGGGAGGTATGCGGGTCGTCAAGGACGGGGGCACCTTGTTCATTCCCGTGATCCACAACGCGACCCGCGTGACCCTCCAGACGGTGCGACTCGCGGTGGAGCGCAAGGATTCCGACGCCCTCATCACCCACGACAAGCTGCGGGCCGACATCCACGCGGAGTTCTTCGTTCGCGTCCAGCCGGACGACAGGTCGATCGTCAACGCATCCCGCAGCTTCGGGGACAAGATGGATACCGAATCCATCAAGCGGGTCGTCGAGGACAAGCTCGTCTCGGCGCTCCGCCAGGTCGCCGCCACCAAGACGCTGGAGGAGCTCAACACCAAGCGCGACGAGTTCATGCAGGAGGTACGCAGCGTGCTCACCGGGGACCTGGAGGCCAACGGCCTGACGCTGGAGACCGCGACGATCTCGCGGCTCGACCAGACCAACCCCAAGGCGCTGCGGGATGACAACATCTTCGATGCCCAGGGCAAGCGGGCCATCGCCGAGATCACCCAGCGACAGCTCACCGAGCGTAACGCCATCGAGCGACAGGGCGAGCAGGCGCGCACCGAGCAGGACGTGGCGACCCGACAGAAGGTCCTGATCCTTGAGCAGCAGCGCACCGAGGCGGAGCTCGCGCAGAAGACGGACATCGCGGCCGTGACGGCCAAGCAGAACCAGCGTGCCCAGGAGCAGGCTCTCCTGACGAACCAGGCCATCGAGCTCGCCAGGGTCGATCAGGCCCAGACCCTCAAGCTCGCCCAGGTTCGACAGGAGCAGGCGGTCCAGCTTGCTCAGGTCGACCAGGCCCAGGCGCTCGCCGAGGCCCAGGTCCGGCAGGAGCAGGCGGTCAGGCTGGCCCAGGTGGGTCAGGCTCAGGCCGTCAAGCTCGCTGAGGTTGAGCAGCAGCGGACCGTCCGGCTGGCCGACGTGCAGCAGAACCAGGCGGTCGACATCGCCGACCGGCAGCGCGCCACGCAGGTCGCGGACGCCGAGAAGAACAAGGCGGTAGCAGAGGCCAAGCGTGCAGAGGCGGAAGCCGAGCGAGCTCGCGCGATCCAGCAGATCCAGACGGTCGAGGTCGAGGCCCAGGCGGACCGGTTGCGCAAGCAGAAGGTCATTGAGGCCGACGCGTTGGCCGAGCAGAAGCTCATCGAGGCCAAGCGTGGTGCCGACGCCAAGGCGTACGTGATCGAGAAGGAAGCAGCGGCGCAGCAGTCTTCCGCTGCCGCTGCCGCTGAGGCGCTCCTCAAGAAGGCTGACGCCGAGGCCAAGGCTCAGATGATGCGTGCCGAGGCCGACTCCAGGGCCCAGACCCTCCGTGCCGAGGGCTCCCGCGCCGAGGCTCTCGTCCCCGTCCAGGTGGCCCAGCAGCAGATGGAGGTCGAGCGTCAGCGCGTCACGGTGCTCAAGCAGGAGATGGAGGCTCGTACCGAGCACGGCGCGGCCCAGCAGGAGTTCGAGCTCACCAAGCTGCGGATCGAAGCTACGGCCCGCGTGCAGATCGAGACCGCGAAGGCCACCGTCAACCTCCTCGGCAAGGTGAACGCCAACGTCTACGGCACGCCCGAGGACGTGGCGAAGATGACCGGCCACTTCATGCGCGGTATGGGGCTCAGCCAGATGGTCGAGGGGGGCCTCGCGGGGGCCTCCGAGACTGTCCGCGCCACCGCGGCTCAGGCGGTCCAGCAGGTGGCCGAGGTCGCCAAGGACCTCGTGGGCAAGAAGGACGCCCCCGCCCTGCCCAGCAAGTCCGCGTAGTTACTCAGCTCCGATCGCTCGGGTCTTCTCGACCTCGTGTCATGACGACCCAAGCGACCTCCCCGACCCAAGCGACCTCCCCGACCCAAGCAACCTCTCCGGCCCCTGGCGATCCCACCCCACTGCACTCGCTGCACGTCTACCTTGGTGCCAAGGGCTACCAAGAGCGCGACATCTTTCTGACCGAGGCCGAGTACGAGCGATCAGACCGTCGCATGCGGGAGGCTGAGCGAGGACCTGAGTTCTTCGACCAGGTGACCGACCAGAAGACGGGTCAGAAGTTCGACCTGTACCGTGAGAAGTGCGGCGGTGACTGCTGGTGCGCGGTACGCGCCAAGCCGGCCAAGGCGGTCCTCGTCTGCCTGGAGCGGTTCATCAATAGCTCGACCGGTCAGGTGATCTTCACCTCCCAGGACAAGCAGACGGTGCAGGCACGTGCGCCGCAGGACGAGGACACGCGATACCTCCTCGAAGGAGAAACGGCCGTCTACGTGTACTTCCAGCGACGAGGTCGCAGCTACGAGATCCTCGGCGCACCCGTCGAGGACCCCAAGTGGGAGAACTTCTTCCCCACTCATCGCGCTAAACCGGTCATGGCCTAGGCGTTGGTGATGCTCTCCGCACAGGACAGAAAGGTCGTGAGCCGGCTCTTAGCAAGCCGGCGCGCGCAGGTGCTCCCTCACAATCTCCCCGCTGAGGCTCGGGAGGTAACCCCCGAGACCCCTGAGGGGACGGACCTCGTCGTGTACCGGTTCATCAACCGGCGCGGCAAGCCCTCCGCCCTCGTGTACCAGGGACGCGCGGCCAAGCCCCTTTACTGGTACTACTTCAACTCGGAGGAGCAGCGGGAGCGGCGCGTGCAGGACACCATCAAGTCTCGCCGTGAGGACCTCCAGCGCAAGCAGCAGGAGCTCCAGACCCGGCGCGAGTGGAAGCACTCCGCCAAGGTGGGAGACGTCCTCTACACCGTCTGGGGGTACGACCAGACGAACGCCGATTTCTTCCAGGTGGTCGAGGTGGGCGACAAGGTGATCAAGGTGCGCCCGCTCAAGCAGAAGCTCGTCGAGTCCCATGAGGGCTACGACAAGGTCAAGCCGGACATCAACCACTTCGCAGGACCCGCCGTCAAGAAGGTCCCCCAGATGAGCGGCACTGGGTACCGCGTGCGCTTCGACCATGGAGTAGGCCAGTTGTGGAGCGGGAACGCCGTCTCGCAGACGAGCCCCAACACGGGCCACTAGCCTTCAGCTCCGTCGAAGGACGGTGTGTTGACCTAGCTTCATGGCCTCACGTTCCTCCTCGACCCCTGACAAACCTTACAGTCTGTCGCCGGCCCTCACCTTCCTGCGGCATGCGCTCGACCAGACGCGCACGTCTAATCGTCGCTGCGGCTACGCGATCGACCACGCGATGCAGGCGGTCATCGTGGGGCACATCCGCATGGAGTCAGACGACCTCACGCGGGCCATGAAGTCCTATCAGCGATACGCGCGCACGGACGAGGAGAAGTCTGGCCTCTCGATCTCCTGCTGGCTTGGAGAGGGCACGTTGGAGCGCTGGTACACGCTGGCGGCCTCCAGCAAGAACGCCACGGTCCTCACGGCGCTCGAGCGCGTCCTCAACCGCAAGCGGGTGGTGGTGGAGGGCGAGATCCTCCACCTGGGGGCACGCGTGCGCCTGCCCGAGGCGGTGAGCGAGGGCAACTTGGGAGGCCACTGCGAGGTGTCGAGCTACTCGAAGGACGGTCTCCACGTGAACTTCCTCTACCGGAAGGACGGGCATTTCGACTCGGACAGCATCGAGTGCCGGACGTGTCGCCAGACGCGCCATGTCGGTTCGGAGTCCAAGCACCGGATCAAGGTCCCCGTCGCGACGCTGGTGGCGCGGGAGAAGGCGCGCATCGCGGTGATGGGTCGAACTTACGAGGTCGAAAACCCCACATCCGACCCCCCGCTGCGCGAGTACGCGGGGAAGGCTCTCGTCGACGCGTACCGGGGGCGCATCGTCGAGATCGCCGCGCTTGGTGTCGGTGAGGAGGTGCGCGTGGGGGCGGACGGGGAGCGCGAGGGGCTGGTCGTCCGGCGCATCGCGTACCGCACGCACGACGCGCTCGCTCGCGCCGCTCGGGGTGAGGCGTTCGGCACGCACCGGGGCTACCGGGGGTCAGAGCCGGACACCATCGAGGATCTTGGCCTGATGGCCAAGGACGGCCTGGTGGTCCCGCAGCCTCACGACGAGCACAGCAGCTTCGCCAGGTTCGCCATCACGGAGAAGGGACGGGAGCGGCTCGACGCGCTCAGCACCCAGCGGGAGCGCGAGGCCGCCCAGGCGAAGCGCGCCCGCGAGCGCGAGACCGAACAGGAGGCGCGTCAGCGGCTCACGGAGCTCGCAGAGCAGGCGCGCACCCTCACGGCCGCCGAGGCGAGCCGGCAGACGGGCATGCACCTCCTTGAGGCCGACCTCGACCGGGAGGTCTCCTTCCAGGACTCGCGCACCGTCGGTAACTGCCGGGAGGGGACCATGGCGTGGATCTCCCAGCACCTGCCTGGGGTGGACCCGTTCAAGGACAAGATCACCATCCGTCAGCTCGTGGCCCTCGACGCGGGCAAGAACCGCATCAACGTGAACAGCATCATCCGGTTCGTGCTGCGCCGGCACGTGAGCCAGACAGGTTAGTATCCCTCATGGCCCGCTGTCGCGCGAGCACCGGGGTCCCTCCGCCAAGGAGGACCCCATGCACAAGAACTATCGACGGAAGAACCCACCCCCCGTGCGCGCTTCGCTGCGTTGCCCCTGGGAGAACGAGACCAAGCACGGCATGAAGCAGGCCGCCTGGGTCAAGTGGCGAGCTCACGAGCGTCACGAGCTCAACCGCGCGCGGCGTGACCCGCTGGCGGCCTGCGATGCGCTTGACCAGCTCCCCCGCCGGATGCTTCGGGACATCCGCTTCTACGGCTTCTAGTCAGCTCTATATCGACGGCAATCGTCGATATAGAGGCATGCGAACTACCGCGTGCAGCTCCCCCCTCCCCTACGACCGGTCGCACGTCTTGGGGCTCACCCCACAAGCTCCAGGGGGTCGACGTCGTCGACCCCTGCGTAACCCTCTCATCGAGGCCCTGTACGAGGTCGACCTCGACCTCCTACCTAGCGTGGTGTCGTGCGCCTCCCAGCTTTCCGCCAAGGCGCGGGACGAGGTCCTCCAGGTTGTCCTGGAGGTCATCGGGTGGATGCTCGACCTCGCTGAACAGGGCGTTCACCGCGTCTTCCGACAGGAAGAGAACCTCATGATGGAGGTCCTTGACCCCTGCCTGGCATGTGGTGCGGGGGCGGAGGGCTCGCGCTTGCCTGCGAGCTATCCCCTGTTCTGCTCAGAGGGGTGCCTCCTTGAGTGGGCTGACGACCATGCCCGCAACCTCCCGCGCGTCAAGGGTCTCGACGACCTCCTCGCGAAGACGGAGCGTGAGGCTTACGCGCGGGGCGTCGAGGAGGAAGAGAAGAACACCGACGCCAAGATCGACGAGGCGGTCAATGATGCGATGGACACGGACGACAACCCGTTGCTCTACACGCTGCGACTGTACGGGTCCAACCCTCGTGTCAGCATCGAGCAAGCCGCGTGGGCACTGGAGCGGGGTCTACGAAGCGGGAAGATCGACCTGTAGTCAGCTCGAAATATCGTGCCCGCGCGTAGTATGGAGGCATGAAGCCCCTACAACGCATGTTCCTCATCCTCCCCCTGCTCGTCGCTTGCTCCCAGGACGCGCCGCCTGTCGACGAGGCGGACCTCGCGATGAGCGAGACCCCCGACATGGCCTTCTCGCCGGACATGAGCGAGGCCCCCGACCTGGCCCCTTCGCCGGACATGGGCGAGGCCCCCGACCTGAGCGGTCCAACCGCCCAGACGTTCACCTGGAACGAGGTCAACGGCTGGTACGTCCTGCGGAGCGGCACGCGCGTCTGCGGCCCCTACGCGGTGGACGCAGGCACCCCACCCACCGTCGACTCGATCCTTCGCCGTTTCTGCACCGAGCAGGGGTTCCCACGCTATACGGTGGGCTGCTCGGTCGACACCCTCCAGTCGGCTTTGCATCAAAAAGGGCCGGAGTGGGACCAATTCTGATGCAGGAAGAGGCTTTTTGATGCAGGGGGCGTGAGATGGGAGATCAGCGAGAGGAAGAGACCTTGCGCAAGACGCCGCCCCTCCTCATCAGAGCGACGTAGATCACTCCAAGATTTTCCATGTTGTCAGGATCCTGGTCTTGACGATCCTTCCTCCCCTGGGGATAGGCAGGATCTGGGATAGCGGTGAACGTATGAACTTCCCAGCCGCCCCGAGCCTGACTCGACAGGAGCTTTTGCATCTGAACGCGATCTGCCTCGTTCAGCACCATGTACTCGTAGCTGCGAGCTTCCTCAAAGAGCAGATCCAAACGCTCTCCGATTAAGGCGCTTTCCCGTTTTGTTGGTGGGCCATCCACTCCTTCATCAGCATCGGGAGTTTGTTTTGGCGCTTTGGGGTTGCGGGGACCCTTCATCTGGTATTCCTTCGCCGTCTTGCGGCTTTGCAAATTTCGGCCATCGCTATCACGACACGATGCGCCACGCAATTAGTTCGAGGGGCAGGACCGTCGGCCCTTTAGAAGAGTCAGGGACGTTGCCCATCCGATGAGCCGATCTTGTCGGGGCAGTCGTACACGAACTCCCGTGTGACGCTGGTCCTCCCCTGATAGTCCACCACGCTCGTCTCCTTCCGAATCCGCCCCTCCCCGTCGAGAACGATCACTTCGTTCTCATGTGCGTCATCCCGCATCCCCGAGGCGGAGGTCGTCGAGGCGCGTCGCGTCCAACCCAGGTACAAGCTCTCCGAGGCGTAGGGCCAGACGACAGGCTCCGACGAAAACGGCTCCTGTGTTCCCGAGAAGCGCGCCGTCGTCAGGGTCCGCCGTCGCCCGCGCTCCGTGGCGATCCATGCCCGCTCGTGTATAGAGGCGGGTTGTCCCGACGAATCGATCGTGATGATCGCTTCTCCTTCTGCCACGGGTGCGTCGTCCTTCTCTTTGGTGCGGTAGTAGCGGCTGGGCCTGCCGCTCTCGTAGGCCACCCTCATGCGCTCCTTCTCGACAGGCGAGGTCGCCTCGATGAGCCGCCCCAGGTCGTCGTGCTTGTACACGAGGTCCAGATTCTCACCAGGCAGGTAGCGGCAGGCGCTCAGCGTGCGGCAGTCGTTGGCGACGATCCGATGTGTGGCTTTCTCCAGGATGCCGTCCCGTCGGTAGTAGAGGGTGTAGACGTTCTCGATCTTGGGAGACGAGCCATACCGCTCCAGGATCTTGCAGGGCATGTGCGCCGGCCGAGCCAGAGGGCGGCTCGCTTTGGCAGGCGTACTTGCCGAGGGTGAGAGTATCTGTGCCTCTGCCCAGGTAGGCAAGAACGCGGGGCCCCATAGCAACGCTCCAACCAACAGCTCCACGCGAAACAGCTCGGTCTTCTGCATGTCGAACCTCCTGTGAGTTTCAGAGGCACAACCTCCCGCAAGTATTCGTTTTACGCAACGATGTATCCACATACGACATAGCCAGCGACGTGGAAACCTGGGCAGGTACACCAAATCCATGGGACGCAGCAAGGCCACAAACAGTCGGCTCAGGCAGCGGGTCGCGCATCGCCTCCGGGATGCACGACTGGCGCGTGGCTGGTCGCAGGAGCAGCTTGCCGCTGCCCTCGATGTCTCAACTCAGAGCGTTTCACGCTATGAGTGTGGCAAGCTGGCGTTATCGTTGGACCTGCTCGGCCGGGTGGCCCGCGTATTCGGGACGCCGATCGAAGTGTTGGTCGGTGAGGGTCCGGCGGGACTTGCTCCCGAGGAAGTCGAACTCGTTGAGGGCTGGCGCGTGCTGGGAGCGCGGGGTAGGCAGGCGGTGCTGGAAACGGTTAGGTGGGGCCGCGACGTTCTGGGCAACCGACGGGTGGAGTGAACTTGCTGGCTGCCGCTTTGAAGGCCATATCCGCCGCCGTCCTCGTCTCGTAGCTCGGCAGTACGATGTGGATCTCGTCGATGTTGTACGAGATCACGAGCCATTCGGGTTTTGCGCCTTGCCGCTGAGGTTGGGCGTGCGTCAACAGGAGTACTACCCGTTTACCGTCGGCCCATTTGCCTCGACGGCTGTCGAGCAATCGGTAGATGCTGGACGGTGCGTGGAAGCACTGGATCCATCGGAGAGCATCGCGCTCAGTAGGATCGCTCAAGTTGAAGCGGCATTTGACACGGGGGCTGCGAGGACGGCGGGGAAGACTGGCACGTCGGTTCATGGATCACCTCCTTGGATGAGCTTGCCAAACCGTGAAACTAATCGACACAAATCTATATCGATCCTGTCTGACATTGTGAAACTCACAGACACGCTTTGCCGTGCGCCGTTGGGTAGGTAAGGTGCGCACATGGTACGCGCTAAGGCAGAGCGCCCGAGTAAGGTGACTGGCCCGCCAGAGGTGGGTCCGGGCCAGGCGGAGCGCCTGCGCACGCTGCGGGCCCGAAAAGGGTGGTCGTTGCGCGACCTGGCGGCTGCCTCAGGGGTGAGTGTTCGGTCGATCAGGACGATCGAAGGGGGCGGTAGGGGGGCGGTACGCTCGGACATCCTAGCGGCACTTGCCGACGCCCTGGATGTTCCCCGCGGCTGGCTCGCGTATGGGGATGTCGTGATCTGGCCGACGCAGTCGCCCAAGGACTGATGGAGGCCGGTTGTTTTCCGTCCTGACTCCGCTCACCTCTCCTGTCCTACTGCCACGTCTACACGTCTCTATGCCCTAGCCTGAGCAGGTACACGTCTACAAAAAACCCTTGCGACCTCGTGGGCTTGGACGTATACGAGTACCCCGAAAGGTGAGACGTGGACCAGAAACCCGCAGAAGAGAAGCCCTTCCTCACCATCACGGTGGGCAAGTATCGAGTCGAAGCATGGACGGCAAAGGCTGCGCATGACTTCATTGATGAAGGCAATCGCAGGCAAGGGGATCGTCGGAGTCGATCAACAGAAGATCTGTCCGAGCAGATTAACGATGTCCTTCTCCATGCAGAGGCCAGCGCGCCGAGAGTTCCGATGCCTGCTCAGAAGGCAATGGCTCGACCACGCCTTGATCCGAAAGCAGACTTCGGAACGCGCAAGCAGTACTTTCATGAATGGATCCCATCCTCGAAGTACTGCGCAGAGATCGCGAAGCGGATCGCCTCATCTGCGGATGGAGTGACGGGCACGGAGCTCGCCGCCGAGTTCTTCAACGGTGTGCGCAACGAGGTCTGGCGCACCCTGGAGGTGCTGAAGGATAAGGCGAAGAAGTGCGGGTTTACGGACAAGGAGGATGTGGTGAAGGCGGATCCAGAGGGGAACACCAAGCGCTACCGTCCTGGTCCCGCCTTGGATGGCTTCATGGCTGACAAGATTCGCTAGAGAACAGGGCATTGGAAGTCGAGGAGAGCCCATGAAAAAGCAAGACCCGGAGGGATTGTGTCCGTCCGGGTCTCACCCCCGTCCTTAGACGGGCCCGCAACTCAACCCAGAATTTGCATCTGCCGCGATCCAGCTTTCTCAGGGACGGATTCGCAGCGGGTGCTCGTCAGCGGGCTGAGAGGCTTTTTGTTTTCTGGATAGGTAGTACCTCGCTTACCCGTCCTGCGCAAGAGCTGATCGGCTCGCACTCGCTACGAGGAGGTTTCGCATGCGTGCGAACCCGAAAAGCTATGTGCCGTCGGTCATCCGTCGTCTCCGAAGGTGGTGGGCTCGCGGTAGACCCCGTGCTTAGTGTCGACTGGGGGGAACCCGAGCTAAACCGCGTCCAGATCGTCCTCCGCGACTCCACACAGGGGTCGCGGGGGCGACCCCGACGCTTGCCGTCAGCCCCCTCCGCTATTCCGTCGCGCTTTCTCCAGCGCCACGACCCGCATCCACGTCGACACACCGAGCCCTGCTGCCTCTGCTGCTTGCTCAAGCTCAGCGCGCTCCGTCTCGGTTGTCAGCACTTTGATGTGGGTCGTCCGGCGCGATTCCTCCGCGATCGGCGGGCGGCCGATCCGAGGTTGTTCCTTGGGTCTAGTCACACACTTAATATGTCAATAAAAAACGCCTTGTCAATCTTGACACCTAAGGTTTGCATGCGCATATTAAGCACATGCAAACGAACGCCGCTGCGAGTTCTCCCGTCGAGCACAGCCCGCTCCCGACGACACGCGAGGAGCGCGGGCGAGAGATCGCCCGGCGGGGCGGCATCCGTCAGGTTGGCTCGCGGTACGCGGTCCCGTCGCAGTCCCCAGGCGCTGCTGTGCCGACCTACATCGTCGATCTCGTCGACGAAGTCTGTACCTGCCCGGACTACGAGCTGCGTCGCGCACGCTGCAAGCATCAAGAGGCGGTCCTCTTCTGGATCGCGTGGGAGGGCACCGTGAGTGACATCGGCACGGTGGAGCCGCCCGTGAAGCGCAAGACCTACCGCCAGAACTGGCCCGCCTACAATGCGGCTCAGACGACGGAGAAGGCGCGCATTGAGATGCTGCTGAAGTCGCTGTGCGAGGGGATCGAGGAGCCCGAGCGCAAGCCCGGCCCTGGGCGCCCGCGAATCGCGCTGCGGGATAGCTTGTTCGTCGTGGTATGGAAGGTCTACTCGACGTTCTCTGGGCGCCGCGCCTCGACGGACATCCGGGCCTCCGCGGAGCGCGGTCACATCGCCACCGCGGTCCACTTCAGCAGCGTGTTCCGTTGCCTACAGAGCGCAGCAACGACAGAGATCCTCATCCGGCTCATCGAGGAGAGCGCAGCCCCCCTCGCCGAGATCGAGAATCTCGCCGGCCAGTTCGCGCAAGACAGCACAGGCTTCTCGACAGTGACCTACGATCGCTGGTTCGATCAGAAGCACGCGAAGCTCATGGCGCGGCACCCCTGGGTGAAGCTGCACCTGATGTGTGGCACCGCGACGCACGTGGTGACCGGCGTGAAGGTCACGCCAGAGGCCGACTGCCCGCTCCTGCCTGAACTACTCAAGAAGACGGCCCAGCGCTTCCAAGTGCGGGAGGTCAGTGGCGACAAGGCGTACCTGTCGAAGAAGAACCTGGAGGAGATCGAAGCCGTCGGGGCCGTGCCGTTCATCCCGTTCAAAATCAACAGCGTCGGCATGTCGAGCAAGTCCCCTCACTGGCGTCGCATGTGGGCGCACTTCTCGCTCAGGAGCGAGGACTTCCTCGCGCACTACCATCGCCGAAGCAACGCCGAGTCCACCATGTGGATGATCAAGTCGAAGTTCGGTGGTGCCGTGCGATCGAAGACTCCTACAGCACAGATTAACGAAGTTCTCTGCAAGGTGCTCTGTCACAACCTCGCGTGCATCGTCCACGCGATCACGGAGTTCGGGATTGAGGTGGACTTCGCCAAGCCAGCGCCGTCGGCCCCGCCCGTGCTCAGGTTGGTTACATCCTGGTCTGAATCGGAGGTCGCGTCGTGAGCGATCTAGATCAGAGAGAACAGAACCACGTCCGCGCGGCGATGAACTTCGTGCGCATCCTGGTAGGTGGCTTGAGGCCCGTCGCCAAAGCCCTCCAAGCCGATCACAAAAGCATCGTCAAGATCGCGAATGGGAGTCGCTCCGTATCTGCGAGCATGGCGCTCCGAGTCGCGCGGTTGCTCGATGTGCCGATGGAGGATCTTCTAACGGGGCGGTACCGGCCCGGTGCATGTCCCAAGTGTGGACATAAACCAGGCTACATGCCCGTCTGCGTGTCCGACTTCACCGATGAGTCCACTATCGTTGAGGATGCTCCGCGTTTTGCGGGCGATGCCCTCAAGCTGGTCAGGTAGAAGCCATTCCTATTTTGATGCAACCGGGGGATTTTTGATGCAAGCAGCGTTTTTGATGCAAAGCCCCCTCCAGTCCGTGACCTGCTTCAACTAGCGTAGCCTGTCCACCAGGAACGTCTCCCCTCGCACGAGTCGCTCAAGCTGCTCCAGTAGCAGCCGGTAGGTACACAGCGCCTCGACCTGTCCCGGAGGGAAGCTCGTCGCGGTCTCGTCGTAGGTTTTCGCCTGGACCTCCAACACTTCAACGCGGGCCCGTACGGCCTCCATGACGATGTGGAGGCTCGCGTCAGGTCGTGGGGTGGTCGTCGGTGCAGGTGCCGTGACCTGCGCGCGCACCTCCGCGTACATGGGGTCCGCGCGCAGGAAGACCGGTTCGAGGTAGACCTCGAACCGGTCCTCGGACCGTGCAGCCGAGAGGATGCGCGACCCGGCCGGAGACCGGGGGTCCATGAGCGCGGCGCACAGGCTGCGTCGCAGCAGGGTCTTGGTGTCGTTGTTCTCCACGCACTGGGTGGCCCGACGCTTCGTCGCGGCAAGGTCCACCTGCGCGATGGCGATGAGGCGGTTTAGGTTCGACCACGTGCTCTTGTTGTTGACCTCAAGGTGCTGCACCTCGGCGGGGAGGTTCTCCTCGGGTTTCGGGTGCTTCTTGGCCGACTCCAGCGCCGATAGGGTGCTCGACGCAGACTCGATACTCTCCGAGTCGACGAGCGCGTCGAGGGGGTCCGAGTAGCCCTCCGAGTCGACCTGGGCCTGGGCCTCGGTGATGACCGTGCGCACGATACGCTCAGCCTTCCCGTAGCGGTCAGGGGCACAGATCGCCACGCAGCCGAGCGCGGTGATGTGCCAGAGATCCTCGCCGTTTTGGGCGCGACGCTTGAGCTTGGTGGCCGTCTGGAGACCGTCCTCCAACAAGGCGCGGGCGTCCGCGTAGGAGGTGTTGGGGGGTGCGATGCGCTGCTGGTAGCGCTGGATCGCATGGTCGGTGATGTTGAAATGGATCATTGTGGGTTCCTACTCTGCCGCTCAGCTCGGATTCGAGCTGAGCGGCGGCTTCCTCGTGTATGTCCTCTCTGCCGAACGACACCTACATCGAACGCGTGCTGGAGCTCCAGCCTGGAACGCTTCGCGTCCACCGACAGAAACCTGAGATATCTCCCCCGGAGCTCACCGTCCTTTTGCACCTCGTCGAGCTATACCCCTGGCTCCTTGAGGTAGCGGAAGCTCGCTTCAACGCGGTGGAGGCCCGGAGGATCCTCGTGCGCGAGAGCCTCGCGCTGCCCCCGAACGCGAGTCCCGCGGACCAGGAGGCGAACCGCCTGCTTCGGGAAGGCGTCGCCGAAGCCCTGGTGGCCGCGGTGCCGGCCTCGGTGCCGACTCCAGCTCCGGCCGCCCCGAGGGGGCTTGACTTCGACGTCCCAGGCCCAGATCCGGGGCTCAACCCCGAGCCCCACAACCCCGTCAAGGTGCTCAGCCGGCCTCCCAACCGTGACGACGTCCTGCACGTCTACACGGACGGGGCCTGTCAAGGCAACCCAGGCCCGATGGGGATCGGGGTGGTGCTGCTCGACCGCCTCCCGCGCGCCAACCCGCCACGGCGTGAGCTCTCGGAGGGGATCGGACGCGGCACCAACAACGTCGCGGAGCTCACCGCGGTGTTGCGGGGACTGGAGGCCATCCACCCGCAGCACCGGGGACGTCCTGTGGTCGTGTACAGCGACTCCACCTACGTGATCGGGGTCCTGGCACGGGGGTGGACCGCCAAGGCCAACACGGACCTGGTGGACCGCATCCGGCAGAAGATCGAGGAGTTCGCGGAGGTCTACTTCGTCAAGGTGCCCGCCCACAGTGGGGTGATGGAGAACGAGCGTGCCGACCTGCTGGCCAAGCGGGGCGTGACTGCAAATTCTCAGCTCCCATCGGGCCGGTCACCTCGATAGAGGGTTAGGTTCCACAGCTTCAGCGCAAGTGACACAGGCGCGCGGGGTGACCGTTCAAGTCGAGTGCGTCATCGGCTTGGGCAAAAGCCCCGAAGCTCACGAGAAAACGACCCGACGCAGGGCCTCTATTTCGGTGGTGTGTCTACCGGTGGAACCTCTCTTTTCAGCTCCGATGTCTTCTGACTTATCGACTCATCCCCATGAGCAACACACCAGACCACTCGGTAGCAAACGAAGTGATGAGCCGCCTCATCCAGCGCGCGATCGGGCTGTCCCGCGAGCGCGGGTTGAGCGCGGAGGCTCTCAACCAGGGTGGGTGGAAGACCTGCCTGGATGACGCCTTCGACCTCATTGACCACGCACCATTCGCGGACCGGGAGGCCCTCTCGACGGCCTTCTCGGCGGCGGTGGACGCGTCGAGGGACGCCATGCGGGAGCGGATCGCCCTCCTGCGGGCGCAGGAGGCCAAGGCCGCTACCTCTGCTTGAGGTACTTTCCGGGCTCGAAGCCCGGCCGCACCATCTTGAAGCGGTGCGTGAGGTACTTGCCGTCGCCCACCTTGAGGTATAGACCCTCTTGGGGGTCGATCTTCGACCAGCTTGACGGTCGACACGCGAGTTGGGCCAGGTGCTCGTACGTGAGCGCGCGTCGCTCGATGAGCTCGGGCATCGTGAACCCCACCTGCGCGAGGAGCCAGCGGGCTTCAAGCGGGTCGAGGTAGCGGCCCGCTTCGGGGTCGTAGAGGTCGAAGGCGACGAACGGGCAGCGCTTCACGCGGGCGGCCTCGTAGCGCGTCCCGTGGGTCATGACGAGCCACTCCCCGCAGACCGCGACCGGGGCGCCGGCGAGCTCCTGGAGGCGACGCAGCTTGTCCGCCTGCTGGTAGGCGTAGTTCCACGCGGGGGCGAACTGCCGCTTGGCCTCCGTGCGCGCGACGTATCCCTTGCGCAGGATGTGGTCGCGGTTCCGAATGATCACCTGGTCCTCGTCGAGGGTCATCCCGAGGAACGCGCCGTCCATCTTCTCCTCAATGGTGAGTCGAGGAGAAGAGAAGATCACCTGCGCGTCCTGCTCGGACGCCACGCAGTCGCCCCGACCGGTGTTCGGCTGGAACGGCAGGTGAGGGGTCGACGGGAACTCGGGGAGCAGTCTCTTCTCTCTCTCGAACGGGCGCATGAGACGATCTCGAAGCCTGCGGGGGACATCGAGCTGTCACACGGCCTAAACGGGGCCGCAGGACTCGCCGTAGGCTCCTTGGGGCGAGCTGCGTCGTGTGGGCCCCCTTCTGTACCTACACTTCCGAGGGGGGTTGTACCTCAACGTCCTCCGTATGGAGGAGTACACGCCGTCGCACACACATGGCCGCCTCTACGGGATGCGTGAGGTGGGCTGCCGCGACGGGTGGGACGACCTCAGCGAGGAGGAGATCACGCAGTTTCGCGAGCTTCACCGAGAAGCGAGGGTGGGATCCACGGCCACTAGGGCCTGAAGGATGGCGCGGGTCATCGACCCCGCCAGGTCCATCGAGAGGGCGTCGGTCGGCGCGACCCACATGGCGGCCTCGTGCTCTGGGGAGGGGAAGGCGCGAAGCTCCCCTCCCTCGATGACTCCGTGGACCGCGTGGACGTCGAACCAACCCGTACGGTAGGCCCCCGCGTAGGAGCGGAACCGCACCTCCAGCCCTGTCTCCTCGCGCACCTCGCGACGCAGCGCGTCCGGTAGGGACTCCCCCTCTTCGACCTGCCCGCCCGGCAGCGAGAGGCCGGGCATGTTGCGGTCGTGCAGGTAGCGTCGGAGCAGCAGGACCTTCCCCTCGTCGTCTCGCAGCACTACGACGCCGGCCGGCACGATGCCGTCGGGACAGAGCGCGCCGCGCAGGAGGTCGGTGGGGTCGCGGAGCGCAGCGGGCTGCGCCTCGCCGGGTCGCCACCAGACCGCCGCTCGCGTGCCCGTGGCGTAGAGCTCCAGGTGGAGCATGGAGGCTGGGTTGGGGTACGACTTGCCCGGCCGCTCCCGCAGCACCTGACGGACTACGCCGACAGGGTCTCCGGCCAGCAGGTGGTCTCCCACCTTGACGGCCGCCTCGACCTCGCCGTAGAGCACCACACCGCTCGCCCCTTCCACCAACACGGCAGCGGTCTGGTTCCACCAGGGAGACTCAGCCCCTCCGGTGAAGCATAGGTCGATGGCGACGACCACACCGTCCTCCACAGCCACTACTAGCTGGTCCACAGGGGCGTAGAGGTCTACTCCGGTGTGAACGTCGTGCGTCCGAACGGCCCCGAACGCACCTTGGCCGTTTGGTAGGATGGGGTAACGATCGGCGAGAGGCCAGCACCAGGTCATGCCCTCTAGTACCATGTTGCGGGCCCACCAGAGCTGTTCAGCTCCGTCTCGCCTCTGTTCTGGCAGGCAAGGGCATGCTGAAGCACCTCGCTCTGACCCTTGGGATCCTCCTGTTGCCCGCAACCTCCGCGGCCAAGCCCGTGCTGGGGGCGGCCATCGGGGTGGGGGAGTACATGAACCTGCCTGGGCCTCCGGTCCATGCGGGCGTCTATGCTTCGGGCGGCCTGTGGGCGGCCTTCGACATAAGAAAGGTCACCATCACCCCGCAGCTTGCGGTTGAGGTGGCCCCGGAGACCCGCCAATGGGGCTTCATCCCCACGCTCACCGCGGACTTCCCCGTCCATGCGCGCGTGGGGATCGACCTCATCGCGATGCTCATGCACAACCAGACGGACTCCGACTGGGATCACGCGGAGCTCCTGCTTGGAGGTGGCCCTGGCCTGTCGATCTACCTCGGTTCCTGGACCCTTCAACCCAACGTGATCGTCCTGTACAACTTCATGACCAGCGGGGCCGCGCTCTTCCCTGGCATGGGGTTGGCGCGCACTCTCGACTAGGTCAGCTCCAGAACAGGTATGGTCATCGACTTGCTGTCATGAGCCACTGTAAGCACTCGCACCATCCCCACACCAACACCCACCTCCCCCTTGGGGTCGTGCTCGGTGCCCTTGTCGTGTGCGCGACCTGCGGGATCCACCTGTGCGGGGACGAGATCGCAGCGATGATGGAGGTCCTGCGGCTGCTCCCGCAGGCGCTGCTTCATGCGCGAGTTCAGGCGCGGCTACGCGCCCAACGCTAGCCCCGCGTCCTCCAGGGAGACGTACCGCCCTCCGACCTGGAGACGGTCGAAGTAGAAGGCGAACTCGGTCTCGGGGACACTCAGGCGCTCCAGCCAGAGGCGGAAGTAGCGGTCGAGCGCCGCTCTACGCTCGTGCGTTCGCGCGTGGTGCAGGAGGAAGTCCTTGCGGTTCTGCACCTTGTCGGCGCGGAGCATGTCGTTGACCTCCTCGATCGGCGACAGGTGAATGTCGTCGGCCCCGCGGATCTCCCGGCGCGACAGGGTGGCGTTGGCGATGTTGCGGTACTCCAGCGTAAGTGCGATCACCGACGGTGAGATCCGGTCGTCGCGGACCATCGCGTCGATCTCGCAGAAGTTCTTGTGCAGGTCGTCGTCCGACTGGAACATCGGGTGGAGGCAGTAGGCGCGCTGCGCGTCCTGGCTCGCCTTGATCCCGCGCAGCACCGCGAGCCCCTCGTCGATGTGGTTCATGTAGGGGACCTGGGACCGCTCGGCGGCCTTGTCATCGTAGTACTTGGAGATGAGGCGGTACTCGGGCCACTCGACGTGGCGGGCTGCCATGTGGAAGGCTACCCTGATGTGGTTGAGGTATCCCTCGATGTTGCAGTCGGGCACCGTGAGAACGGGATGCTCGCTTCCTCGTAAGAAGTCCGACGTGTAGCCCTGCCTCCGGTGTGGAGCGTAGGTGTAGACAGTCTGGTAGGTCGTCCCGACGCCGCGAAGCAGCACACGACAGCCCCACTCGACGCCGTTCTCTACGAGGGGCTCGACGTCCTTCGACATGAGGACGAACCCGTCCGCGAGCACCTGATGGGCACGGGCCATGAGGTACTGGCGAGCTTCGTCGCGGTCTACAGCGTTCATGTTGAACCGGGTCATGCGGCGATCCTGTCGTCCATCGGGTTGTCCATCGGGTTGTTCTTCCACTGGCCCGCCTCGACTCCCTGGCGGAGCCAGGCGTCGAACTCCGCGTGTAGGCTGGAGTTGGCCATCTTCTCGTCATCTCGTCGCATGTTGCGATCCTTGCGGAACTCCTCCCAGCGGGGGCTGAGCCACAGCATGAAGGTGACGGCGTTCAGGAAGCCCGGCCGCTCGTCGACATCCTCGTCGGGCTTACGCGGGGTGGGGTCGAGGCCGAGCGCCTGGGCGCACAGCACCCAGCGGGGATTCAGGGCAGGAGACTGGGACATGCAAGCAAGGCGAGGTCGAGATGAGGATCGGAGCTGACCACTCCGTACGCTAGCGCTCGGGCAGCACGAACCCCCTCCGGTGCAGCACGCTGAAGGGTCCCGCCCAGGGAAGGGGCTTCGCCCTCGGCTCGGCCGGCGCGCAGCCGGCGCAGAGCCCGCCGTAGCCCTCCACGACGTGCGTGGTGAGGACGTCCCTCGTGCAGGTGACGCACCCGAGCGGGAGCGTGTAGTCCCAGCAGCGGCCCTCCTTCTCGGTCTCGTCGCGGGCGATCCTTACTCCCATCGTGAGGAGCACGATGGAGTCGAGGCTGTCGAGGGGTACGTTGACATGTTCGGGAGGAGTCTTGTCGCGCATGTCGTAGCCTACCCGCGAATCCTCAGCTCCGATCCATGCAGTGGATTCGACCTCCCTGCATGACGATCCCGAACATCAATCAGTTTCCCAGGTGCGACGCGGCACGTCGCACCTGGCTGGCCTCTCTCCAGGTAGGGCATGAGGTCCTCTGGATACGCTCGGACGGCCCGCTGGTGGTCAAGGTGTCTTCGCTGGGCGGTGGGGTCCTCACGGTAGACTCTCCGCTCATCCCGCGCGGGCCTCGCCGGCAGTTCACCCCGAAGACGGGGATCGGCAAGGCGGGACAGTACTCGACGGACGGCTACATCCTGCCCGTCAACGAGGAGACCAAGCGGGAGGCCGAGCGCATGCGCCACTGCAAGGAGGTTCGCGCGAAGCTCCACCGCATGTTCTGGGGCAACGTCCCAGACGACAAGATCGAGCAGATCGAGGCGATCCTAGGGGATCAACTCAAGGCCGACTAGCTCCAACCCAAAGAGAGGTGTCCTGTGTCCCAGAAGCGCTACCCTGTCCCCTGCGCGAGCGACCCCATCCGGATCGCTCGCACCATCCTTACAGGGGACATCTCTGCCGCGCGGGACCTCGCGTTCCGCATGGGGCGCATGAGCTTCACCTCGGCGGAGTGCCGCGCGGTCACCGGAGCCTGCAAGGAGGCGAACCGTCGATGGGGTTCTGACCTCTTCATGGAGGAGTTCCTCTGGCCGGAACTCAGCTCCACTTCTGGGGTTCGTTCCGACTCGTTGTCATGCACGCCATGACGACCCTCAAGCCGGCTCGCCGCACCCTCATCAACGATAGCATCGCTCGCGCCGGCCTGGACGGCAACGGCCGGTTCGAGAAGGTAGGTGCGGCGTTCTCCGCGGCGGTTGAGGTGATGCGCCGTCACGGCGTTGAGATCGCCGAGACGGTGAGCCTACTGGAGACCGACCAGGGGCGCTGCACGGTGCGGATCGCGATGAGCAACCCCGCCGACGCCTTCTCTCCCACGGAGATCAAGAACTCCGTGCTGTCCCTCCAGTGGACGCGCCTGGATGCGCGCTTCGAGGTTGTTGGTTACCTCTCGTAAGGACCCCCATGCCCAGACACACGGCGATAGCAACGTATGAGAAGTTCGGTAACTACGCGGTCGTGGAGGTTCACATCCTCCTCGCCCAGGGGGGAACCGGATGGCAGGGCACGCGGGTCGAACGACCACGGCGCGGTACCCTGACCGACGCCTGTAGGTTCGTCGCGCGACAGAACGCTGCGCTCGCCGACGCGACCCTCATCTCGTTCGCGCGGGCGTCCACAGCTCCCGTCAACTCGACCTAGTCGTTCCAGACCACACGGAGGAACCATGAGTGATAAGAGCGCCGCAGAGTCCCGTCTTGACCAATGGGGTGACACGTGGAAACCAGGCAAGAAGGAGCGCTACGGCCTGTGGTGGGCGGTACGTGGGCTGGTTGGCCTGCCGATTGGTGCCCTGGCGGGCCTGACGGCAGTGATCGCCACGGGGACCCGTGTTCCTCAGGCCATCGGGACTGCCTGGCGGACCATCTGCCGGGAGCGCCGGATCGGTCCGAACCTGAAGGCCGCGATGTGCATCGTGACGCCCTTCGTGATGCCCGTCGGGGCTGCCCTGATCTCCTCGGCCAGCGTCCTGATCGGAGCGGCGCGCGGATTCTGGCAGGGCCCGTTCCACGGGCCGGCTGAGGCGCTCGCCGATTCCTACCGTGGGTTCCAGGGGCTCGGGGAGATCGTGCGCTTCGTGTGGAATGAGCCCGCACCTGGACCCCTCCCAGAGGGGGCGACGGTCTACGACATCAAGCCGCTGCTTGGTGTGTGGTCAGGAGTGATGGGGGTCGTGAGTGGCCCGGCGCTCGGTGCCGCGCACGGCTGGGTCTACATTCGGGAGCTCCCGCGCCTCGTCCACAAGGTCTACAGTCGGCTGTGGGGTGGGCGCACCGGGTTCGTCGCCTTCTTCCTCGACGTCGCCTCGGTCACGGTCGTGCCCGTGGCGATCGTCCTCGGCCTGCCGCTCTTCGTGTGCTACGGGACCCTCTGGGGGTTCGGGCGCGGTATGCGCACCACCTACAAGGAGGGGACAGGGAAGGTTGCAGGCCGGCTGCGCGAGGCGTACGCGAAGTCGCTGCGCAGGTGGCAGGAGTCGCTCGGCAAGACCAACCACAGCAAGTCCGACCCCAACGACGGTATCGTCGCTGAGGTCATAAACGACAGCATGGAGGCCGTGCGTGCCGAGGGATAGGTTCGTCGAGGACGAGCCCCTCTCGGAGGAGGAGCACAAGGCGCGCATGCGCCCCTCCCCCGACTGGCCCGTTGACAAGGACGGCTACCCGCTCCCCTGCGTGCAGTGCGTGGGGTTCCCGCCCGTCGCGCGCTGCGCCGCCCTAGACGGGGAAGGTCCGTGCGCTCCTCCGTCAGCTCCGATCCTCGCGGACGCATCGACAGAGTCTCATGGACACGAACCCCACCCAGCGCGAGAAGGCGCTCCTTGATCGCCTGACCGACCTCCGGACGGACGAGCAGGGCCTCCTCGACCACTTCAACGAAGTCCGCGCGACCGCGGGCTTCGAGATCGGGAACTCCCTCGACCTCCTCACCGAGGAGCGCCGGCCCGTCATGGACGAGCTCCTCGCGCTGCGCCGCGCCCAGGGCGGTACGATCGTCGTGGACTACCGCAAGCAGTTCGAGCCGCGCGTCCAGACCCTGCCCCACTTCGCGCACTACGAGCGCCTCCAGGCCAACAAGCTCGACGAGGTCCTCCAGCATGCCCCGCTCGCGTGCTTCGTGTTCCACCGGAGCAACGAGGAGGTCAAGCAGGCAGTCGCCGAGCTTTACTTCGACGGCAAGTGGACCCGGCCTACCATCTGGTTCACCGGGGAGGTCGACCAGGTGCGGGAGTTCTTCGGGATGCCCGTCGTCCCGCGCCTCCTCCTGGAGCGGGTCGTCCTGCCGCTCCTGGAGAAGTACCACGGTCAGGCGGACGGGTTCGAGCGCGTGCTCGACGCGATCGCTGAGTGCCGGGCCGAGCACTACACCTACAACGACGAGGAGCGCTTCGAGCGCCGCTTCGGCCTGCGGGTCGACTAGGAGGCCACCATGCCGCGTTACCCCATGAGTCAGCCGAGCACCCGCGGGTGCCCCGGCATCGAGCTTGAGCCCGGCGTCTACTCCGGGTGCCATGACACCCGCTGCCGTACCTGCGACGGCCAAGGCCGCATCGGGTGGTGGAACGCCGAGTGCGACGTCTGCTGGGGGCGGGGGTACATGAACGATTGCCCCGTCTGCGCGGACGGCCGCGACCCGGTGCGCCGGCCCGCCGACTTCCCCGGCGTCCCGATGGCCCGCCACCCGTCGGCCCTCTACTCGCAGTCCTTCTACTCGCCCGCCCTCCAGGCGTACATCGACCGGGCGCGGTCGACCCCGTCGACTTCACCTTTACGGAGCTAGGTCATGGCCTTCATCACCCACAGCAGTCGGTTCATCTACGACCTCACCCGCTCGGTCCGCGAGGGTGAGTACGCGCTCCCGCTCTTCCAGCGGGACTTCGTGTGGGGGGTCGAGGACGTCCTCAAGCTCCTCGACAGCATCCTCGTCGGATACCCGATCGGGTCGATCCTCACCTGGCAGCGGTGGAGCAAGCACGTCCGCCAGGTGAGGAGCTTCCGGGGCGTCAAGGAGACGCGGCCGGACGCTGCGCTCGTGCTGGACGGCCAGCAGCGCATCCAGGCTCTCCTCGTCGCTACCGACGAGGGGTCTAGCTACTACTATGACATCCCGACGAGGACCTTCCGCCACGACCCCTCGGGGGAGGAGAGCAAGGACCGCATATCGGTCAGTCGGTTCCTGCGGGTCACGTCCTTCATGCGCTGGCTCCAGACCCACATGAAGGCGGAGATCGACGGGGACATCGTCCACCACATGGACGATGTGATGGGGAAGTTCCGTGACGCTCGCATCGGGGAGGTCGTGATCGCGTGGGACGCTGACCTGGCGTTCGCGCGGGAGTCATTCCGCCGGCTCAACACGACGGGCAAGTCGTTCAACGAGCAGGACGTGTTCGCCTGCCTGGAGGCTCCATCAGCATGACCCCAATCATCGAGTGGCAGCCGACGGGACCTCTCGGGTTCCCCTCCTCGAAGAACTACCGCTACTGGGTTCCAACGTGCCCAGACGGGACGTTCCGGGCCTGGTTCCACTTCAGGGGACTTCCGGGCAGTCCGCACGACAAGCTGCTCGGGGATGGCCTCCCCTCGATCGAGGAGGCGAAGCGCCTGTGTGAGGAGCACGCGAGGGTCACCTTCATCTCCTCTCGCTTGGAGCTTCACCAGTTCCTCTCTGGGTTTGGGTCAGAGTGGTTCGTCACCGAGGACGACTTCGACCCCCCGCGCCTGGAAGACCTCAGGGATGAGGACCCCGTCCTGTTCACCGAAGGAACCCTGGTGTTCCAGGGATCTGAGCCGGAGGAGGTTCCAAACCTTCTCTCCGTCGATGAGGTTCACGCGATCGTTGCGGCGAGCCCGATCCTCCCGACGACCCCGCTCGCTCCGCTGTTCCGCAAGTGGAGGGCGATTCGCTCAGCTCCCGCTGAGCCTTAGACGGTGAGTAGCGGGCATGTACGGTCCACAGAACCCAACCCACAAGATCGTCCGCAACTACATCCTTGGCATCCTCTCTCTGATCGCCACAGGGATGTACGGATGCCCCCACTACAACGTCTGGCAGCAGGGCCTGGAGGGACAGGCGGAGCTCGCCAAGGCGGAGCAGAACCGCCAGATCCGCGTGCTGGAGGCCCGGCAGAAGAAGGAGTCGGCAACCCTGGAGGCTGAGGCAGAGGTCGCTCGCGCCAGGGGCCTCGCGGAGGCCAACAAGATCCTCGGGGACTCGCTGCGCGGCGAGCAGGGCGAGCGGTACCTCCGCTACCTGTGGGTCACCTCGCTCAAGGGGTCGGAGCGCGAGACCATCTACATCCCGACCGAGGCCAACGTCCCCATCATGGAGGCGAACCGGCTCCGGTCTGGCCCGCCGGCCCCTCAGACGCCCACCCGCTAGGGCAGCTTCGACAGCTTGAGGATGATCTCGTCCAGGTCATCCTGCATGCGGTTGCGCTCGTCGAAGTCGACGACGCGATCGACGACCTTTTGAGCCTGCCTGACCAGGCCAACGAGGGCCTTCTTGTCGGGCTCCTCTACCCCCCTCATCACGCGCGTGAGCGTCTCTCGCATCGCGTTGAGCGGTGTGGCGATCCCGTCGCGGTTACGCTGGAGGTCCACGAGTCGCTTCTCCATGTCGGAGATCGTGGAGTCCAAGTGCTGCACGACCCCGAAGGCGCGCTTCCACGCGTTCTCTAGGTCGCGGTTCGGCGTGTAGGCCGCGACGAGGCGGCGTACTACCTTCGCGTCCCGCATCCTACCTCTGGATCTCCCGAGCGAGCTGGGAGATCCAGGAGGCGAGTCCCTCCCCGTCCTCACCGAGGGCTTTCGCCTCCTGCACGGCCTTCTCCAGGATTTTGAGGAGCTTGTCTTTGTCGTACCCAGTTGTGTACGCGTTCGACGTCATCGCGTACGCCTGACCCAGGAAGGCGTTCACGCGGGACTTCTCTAGCCGCTTGATCGCGGCTTTCAGCGTCTCGACCTGCTGCTTCTTGTGGTTGATGCTCCAGGGGATGTGGCTGGACAACTCCTTCAGCTTCTGGGTCATCTTGTAGGGATCCAGCGCTGAGGTGTGGGTCGTCGCGATGAGGCGTCTTACGGCTCTGGCGTCTCGCATCCTACGAGGGGCGCTCTGATAGGCGGCGCAGCGTGGCCATCATCTCCGCAGGCGTAGGCTCCTCCATCGTCAGCGTGAGACCGCGCGTCCAGTCGACGAACACCTCGGTGTGGCCGCGAGTCGTGGGGAGCACGCACAGGACACGGTCGAGGTTGAGCCACACGTCATGCCAGTGGTCAGGAAAACCATGAACCAGAGGTCGCCGGCACTTGAGGAGCGGGACCCCGTACGCCTCCACATGCTTGACGAGCTCGTCGATCTTCTGGGCGCTGACGTGTAGGTTGTGGTGCGTCGCAGTGAGGATGGCCGGGACATCCTTCTCGGCCAAGTAGATGAGGATGATGGCGTCGGCCCGCAGCAGGCCCCCATCGTTGATGTTGATCCACGTGGGCTTCATGCGGGTACCTACCCGCGATGGAACCCTGCGAGTACGCCCCCTACGCGAACACCTACGGAGCCTGTCGCGGGCCAGTGGCTCCGCGCGACGCGATCCACGTCCCCGACAAGCCTCCGGTCCCCTGCGCGCGCCTGTGCGAGAAGCACGCGGTGAACCTGCGCACGGGCTTCCACGGCGACCTTGACACGCGGGAGCTCCTCTGCGAGCGGCGTGGCCAGGGCGCGTGCCAGGGGCGCGTCGAGTACCGCGACGAGATCCAGACCGAGGAAGACTGCTTCCCCATCGCTCCGCTCTGCGACCGCCACTGGGGCGACAGGTCGACGAGTACGTGGAGAACTCAGCTCCTCCGGCCCGGATCGGGTAGACTAGGCTTCATAACGACCCTTCGGGGGTGTACCGGTTTCGACTGAGACGAGCAGTAGACGATCGCGTGCCGAGGGCCCTGCCCCCTCGTGAATCAAGCGGGAAAACCATAAACGCGAACGACAACAGCGTTCGCCTCGCCGCCTAGTAAGCGGGCAGAGGCTGTCCCTCCCAGGTAGGGTCCGTGACCGGGGAAGGGGCATAAAAATAGCCGGGCTAGCGCCTGCCAGGGTCCATCGGGGCAGGGGGCGAAGCAAAGGTGGAATAGCCCGATGGGGAGCCCGCTGGTAGGCGCCTCGCAGGGTGAAACGACTGCCAGCTACGCACGTAGGGATCTCCGCGAGACGTTTCAGGATGCGAGTTCGACTCTCGCCACCTCCACCTTCAATACAAAGTCCATCACCTCCAACAAGGTAATGGACTACATCGACCTCATCTGCGCGACCTGCACCAAACCCTTCAAGAAGTACAAGGGCGAGTACGATCGCCGGATTCGAGACGGGGCTACGCGCTTCTTTTGTAACCTCTCCTGCACCATGGTTGCGGGAAACAAAAGTCCGAAACGACACTCAAAACCGCCGCCTCCAGGGTCGAACCGTCACGCACTGACGCCATTCCGTTGGTTCATCGCACGAGCGCGGTACCGCAAGCAGTACGGACTCACGGACATCACACCCGAGTACCTCAGGGAGCTCTGGGCTTTACAGGGCGGTCAGTGCCCCCTAACCGGCTGGGCTCTCGCCCTCCCGCACAGCACGATGGGCTGGAGGGACGAGACCGACCGACACAAGCGTGCGAGCCTGGACCGGATCGACTCGTCGCTTGGGTATGTGCAGGGGAACGTGCGCTTCGTCGCCGTGATCGCGAACTACGCCAAGCAGGCGTATTCCGACCGGGAGCTCGTCGAGTTCTGCGAGGCGGTAGCGCGAGTCAGTTCGGCGGGTAGGACAAAAACATGCTGAAGCGCAAGACCATCGTACGAATCGCCTTCGGGCTGCTCGCCGCCGCGCTGTCCGTCTACCTCCTCGGGTGGGCGCTCGCGGTCGGCTGCGGCCTCATGGGGCTCTGCTCCTGATGGGACAGGAAGTAACCGCGCTCCTGCTCGGCCTGCGGGTCGAGAACCTCCTCGACCGGTTCTACGTCGAGGAGGGCTACAGGTATCTGTGGGAGCCGGAGATCGACTCCTACCACTCCGGCAACCCCTTCCTGAGCGAGTCTCGCGACGCGCTTGGTTACTGCGTGGCGGTCGACCGGGGGCGCTACGACGAGGAGGGAGACCTCTCCGCCCACACGATCCCGTTCGGGGACGTCGCGGCCGTCGAGCGCCTGTTCACCGCCGAGATCGCGCGGGCGCGATCCCAGTGGGATCACCTCGTGAGGGTGCTGGCCCGCAAGGGGGTCGCGCTCGGACCTCCTTCCCTCCTGCTCACCACGGTCGCGCACCGGTAGCGCTCAGCTCCGAATCACACCTCGCCCGCGACTCTCCCGCATGGGACAGAACGTAACCGCCCTCGTGCTCGGCCTCTGGGGGTCCGAGAACCTCAACCAGGTGAACCCGGAGGACGAGGTCTTCCTCTGGGACGACGTCCTCGACTACCACAACCCGGACCGCCCGGTGGTGAGCGTAGACTACGACGCGTACGGCTTCGTCGTGGCGGTCGACCGCTGCGCGCGTAACGGGGAGGGGGAGCTCACCAAGAGCGTGCCCCTGCACGCCCTGGACAAGACCTTCACGGTCGAGGCGGACCGGGCGCGCGCCCGCTGGCTTCACCTGGCGAGGATCCTGGCGGACAAGGGGGTCCACGTGGGGAACCCCACCCTCATGCTCATGAGGATCGAGCGCGGGTAGCGCTCAGCTCCGGCCAGGGACGCACCCCGCGTCCCCTCCGCATGAAGAAGATCGTCCTTGCCTCCACGAGCGCCGTGAAGCTCGACGCGTGCCGTCGGGCCTTCGGTCCCGACTTCGAGATCGTCACGGTGAAGGTGCCCTCCGGGGTCAACGAGCAGCCCATGGACCTGGAGACCTTCCAGGGGGCGGATAACCGGGTGCGCGCCGCTCGGACGGCCGTGCCCGACGCCGACCTCTACGTGGCCGTCGAGAACGGGGTGTTCGACGAGGAGTCGGCCTACGTGGACCGCGCGGTCGTGGTCATCGAGCACCAAAACGGCCTGAGGGTGCAGGAGGTGAGCGACGGGGTCATCTTCCCCGACGCGGCGGTCGAGGAGACCCGGCGGCGCGGCCTCGACAAGTGGACCATCGGCAAGGTCCTGGTGGACCTCGGGATGGCCAAGCAGCACGACGACCCACACCTGGACATCGCGGGTACGAGCCGCGTCGCGTTCATCGACCAGGCACTCCAGCGCGCCTGGTCCCTGTACTGTGAGGCGGCGGTCGACAAGGCCATCCACGAGCTGGGGTTCCGGCCGATGACCCCCGAGGACTACGCGCGCCTGGGCCTTCAGCCTCCGAGCACGGAGGGCGTCTCTTGAGCGCGACGCTGCGCGTGCGCTGCTGGGTCTGCGTGTCGTACGTGGGGACCCGGGACGGGCACCAGGCGATCCTGGAGCGGTGGGTCCCCGTCCCGGTCGTCGCCCACGGGGAGCGCGCGGCCTACGTCCTGGGTCTGGGGGCGCAGGAGCTCCACCGGGAGGGCTACCCTCGCTACTGCCTGCTGCCGGCGCACCGGGTCGACTCCGCGAAGGCCGCGCTGGCCGTGGGAGAGGCCGCGACGGAGGACCAGCGCTGGTACCGGGTCGAGGCGTACGACTTCCTGGTGGCCCAGCGGGAGCGCCAGTTCCTGTGCGACCAGAAGTTCACCCGCCTGGTCGACTGGGCCGAGGTCGACGCGCTGTGGACCTCGATCCACGAGACCCATGCGCAGGGCGGACTGCGGGGCCTGTACTTCTGCGTGGACCCCGCCCCCGTGCTCGTCCCGGTCGACGAGGCGGGACGCATCAAGTTCGCGGTCTACGAGGAGCTCGGCGCCACGCTGCGGGACAAGGACGGGCAGCCCATCCTGGCCCGTGAGGGCCTGCGGGCCGGCATGGAGGTCACCGCCTACACGGACGACCTGCTCACGGTCCACCACGACGAGGAGCACGGCTTCTACCTCGGGGGGAAGGACTCCGTCATGATGACCCTGGAGTTCACCGAGGGCCGAGGCTGGCACGTCGGCGTCGTGGGGAACCTCTCGGGCATAAAGCGCCTGGAGCTCTACCGGTGAGTCAGCTCGCAGGTGGGGGAGGGGTTATACGACGTCGACGTGTCCAACTACAGGAAGTTCCTTCGCGTAGCCTTCTGGCTTGCTCTCGTCGCGCTGGGGGCCTACGGCCTCGTCTGGGCGTTCGTGCTGCTGTCTATGCACGGCCGTCCCCGCATGTACTAGGTACAGCTCGACGGACCCAACCTCCATCGACCTCCCCACATGCCACACGACGACTCATCTGGTGACGGCATGATGCTGTGGTTCTACTTCGGCGTCATCCTGCTCATCGCGCTCGGCTTCTCCCGCTAGCGGGGTAGGTTTCCCGCATGACCGATGCGGGCCGGCTCATCGTCGGCGACTGCCTGGAGACGATGCGTGCGCTCCCTGCGCGCAGCGTCCACTGCTGCGTGACGAGCCCCCCGTACTGGGGCCTCCGGGACTACGGGATGGACGGCCAGGTCGGGCTCGAGGCGACGCCGAGCGCGTACGTGGAGAAGCTCGTCCGCGTGTTCCGCGAGGTGCGCCGGGTCCTTCGCGAGGACGGCACCGTGTGGCTCAACCTCGGCGACTCCTACGCGCAGCGCAAGGGGTCGGGGTACGTCAAGGCGGGGCACGGCAAGGGGGACGAGCACGCGCAGCGGCACGTCAACCTGTGGGCCTCGACGGGGGCGGAGGACCTCGGGATCCGGGAGCGCAGCCTGGTGGGCATCCCGTGGCTCGTCGCCGTCGCCCTCCAGGCGGACGGGTGGGTGCTGCGGTCGGACGTCATCTGGGCCAAGCGCAACATGCTCCCCGAGAGCGTGGCCGGGTGGCGCTGGGAGCCCTGCCGGAGGAAGCAGGGAAGCCGACGCGCCCGCGACCAGAAGTACGCCGCGGGTGCGGGGCACCGGGACAAGCGGCACGGGGACCTCCAGTTCCAGCAGGGCACCGAGTGGGCCGCATGCCCAGGGTGCGACCGGTGCAGGGGGAACGGGGGGCTGGTGCTCCGTCGCGGGAGCTGGCGGCCCACCAGGTCCCACGAGTACGTCTTCCAGCTCGGGTGCTCGACTGGGTACTTCGGGGACGGGGACCCGGTGCGCGAGGCGAACAAGCCGGACCCCCCGCAGCGTGGGCAGAAGGTTCCCCTGGACCTCCCGGCCGGGCGCAACCTGCGGGACGTGTGGTTCCTCGCGAGCCAGCCGAGCAAGCTGCACCACTTCGCCATGATGCCCCCGCTGCTCGTCGAGAAGTGCCTCAAGTCGAGCTGCCCCACCCACGTCTGCGCGGCCTGCGGGACCCCGTGGGCGCGGGTCGTGAACCGCGGCACGATCCTCGCGGACGCCCAGGGCTTCAGGGCCACCTGCGGGTGCGGCGCCGGCGCGGTACCGGGCACGGTGCTCGACCCGTTCCTCGGAGCGGGGACCGTCGCGGGGGTCGCCGATCACCTGGGCCTGCGCTGGGTCGGCTGCGAGCTCAACCCCAAGTACGCCAAGCTCCTGCCCGACCGCGTCGCGGAGGTTCGCGGCTACTACGCCCGCCGGGCCGGGCGCGCGCCCCGACCACAAACCCAGGGCCGCGAGCAGCTCGGGTTCTTCGGGGCGTCCGCGTGATCCGCGTCGACAAGATCCGACCGGGCGCGGTCGGCGAGGAGGTGTGCCGGCCCTCCCCGCTCGGCAACCCCTTCTCGCACCGCCCGAGCCGGCTCGCCGTCACGATGGTGGCGAGCCGATCCGAGGCGATCGCCCGCTACCGCGCCTGGCTCGACGATCGCCTCGCCGACCCGAGCTCCCCGCAGTCGAGGGAGGTCGAGCGACTCCTCCGCCTCTACCAGGCGGCCGGCTCCCTCACGCTGCTCTGCTGGTGCGTCCCGCTCCCCTGCCACGCGGAGGTCGTGCGGGAGGTGCTGCTCGCGCGGCGCACCTAGCCGGGCAGCTTGGGCAGTGGGGCGAGGTCGCGGTAGGTCGATACCTTCCCGACGTCACGCCACGCGCGGTCGAGGAGCAGGCCCGTCCTGACGACCCAGCCTGACGCCTCGTAGCGGTACGCGAAGGCCGCCAGGAGGGCGGCCAGCAGGCCGATCGTTCCCGACCCGATTCCGAGCGCCAGGCCCGCGATCCCGCCCGCCAAAAGGACGAGCGGAGCCTGCTGCCGCTTGATGCGGAGGAGGGTCAGGGCCAGCCGGTTGAAGTAGGCCGTCTCCCCGTCGGGCTGGTGGGACAGCATGAGCTCGATCGCGTCTCGGTGGTGGATGTGGTGCCACGCGACGAGCCACGGGGGCACGGCATGCCCCGCTGCTCCCACGTCGTGGAACTTCGCCTGGAGGCGGAGCTTCCACGAGGGACAGGCCAGGCACAGGTGGGCCATCCCGCACCCGCAGGCGGGCCGGACTCGGAGCAGGTGGAGCAGGAGGCTCAGGGGGAACCAGAGGATTCGCATGGGGCATCGTACCGGGGCCTCCTGGGATCGGAGCTGATCGTCAGCTCCGATCCCAGGACTCTCATCGACATGCAGTCATGTACGACACGACGCAAGAGCAGCGAGACGCGGCCCGGACCTGGTGGCGGTCCCTGTCGATCAACGAGCAGAACCTCCACGCCACCGCCTGGCTGGCCCACGCGGGCTGGGAGGGGTTCCGACCCAGCGACGTACACCAGCGCCCGCACTGGGTCACGGAGACCTACCTGCACGCCCAGAAGACGCTCGCCTCCAGCCTCCGCGTGTGGATCGACGTCTCGCCCGACTGCGCCGCCGCGGTGATGTCCCTACCCAACTGGCGCGCGTGGCAGACCGAGGTGGGGCGCCCCGCCGTCTCGTACGGCGGGATGGAGGAGGAGGCCAAGAAGGCCGTCCAGGCGGCGCTCGCTGAGCGCTACCTGGGGGACTGGAACCTCGACGTCAACCGGGCGACCCGGACCGACCGCACGCCCTGCGCGTGGTGCAAGCGGCACCAGGGATACGCCCACTAGCCCGTCCCCAGCGGGGAGGTTGACGAAACGCACGGATCCCGTCAGCTCGGGGTGCCGTGCGTTCGTCCTCCGACGGGTCGGATGACTCCAGAGGACAAGCTGAAGCGGCTCCAGACCCTGCTCGAGGGGTTCTTCATGGAAGCCCGACGCCAGCACCAGGCCCGCAAGCTGGAGCCCAAGTCGAGCACCCGCAAGCCGGTCGAGCAGGTGCCACACCCCTTCGACCACGTCGTGGACGTGGTGTGTCGGGACCTCGACCTGCCCAACCCCGGTACCGACCAGCACAGCTTCAACGTCTGGCCCCACCCGGTGGACGGATGGCCCCCCGAGGTGGCCGAGAGGATGAGGAGGGAGCGGATCCGACAGACCTGGGAGCGCGCGCGGCCGGAGGACAAGGAGTGGCTCGAAGCGGAGGGGCTCACGATGACGAAGGATGGCTGGGTGCGGTTCAAGGAGTCGGGCTACGGGGGCTAATCGATCTACAGCTCCGGTGTGTCATCGCACTTCGACTCCATCCCATGAGCCAGACCCCGAACATCACCGACTGCTTCACATGGAAGGGCCGTCAGTACCGCGCGACTGCCTACACTCGGACCGTTCAGGTCGAGCTCTCGCCGCTCGTCTCCCGGCTGCTAGGCAAGACCCACGCGGACCGCGTGGTGTTCTGCGGGCGCGACGAGGCCACCCACGTGGTGGGCTGTGGGGTGGCGGGCTGTCAGGCTCCGGTGGGGGAGATCACGGACGTGGAGCCCATCTCCGGCTGGACGCAGGCGATGATCGACCAGGAGGTCTCGACGGCGGAGCTCCTCGTGGGGCACGAGGCGGGCTAGCTTATCGCCCCAGGGGCTGCATGAGCTCGGGTCGGCCGACCGGGTCGATCCCCATGATGAGCAGGCGGATCGCGGCCTGGACGGCGAAGCACTTGTCGCTCCCGTGGACGGTCTGGTACAGGGTGACCAGGTGCCGAGGGTGGACGACGCGCCACCCTCCTTCGATCTCCCGCACGGGGGGCTCGCCGACGAACAGGTCGATGGTGACGCGGAACGGCTCGTGCCCGTCCGGCTCGGCGACCCGCTCGTAGCGGTGGAACTCGTACGGGGTCCTGAGGCGCTTGTCGTATCGGGTGGGGACGCGGACGTGGCCGAGCTCCGCGAGCCGCGCGTAGAGGGCGGCGACGTTGCGCCCCGCCACGAACAGGTCGAGGTCCTTGTGGTCGTGCGCGTGCTTGAGCTCGACGTGCCCGGCCGGCGACATGAGGTGCCATGCCCACCCGCCTGACACGATGACCAGGTCGCGGAGCCTGGTGAGGTCTTGGAGGTAGGCGTCGAGGCGGTGCTGCGGCCACGTCTCGCCGTAGCGGTCCTTGCGGTGCGGGTCTCCCATGAGGGAGAGCGCGAGGGGGCGACCCGCGCGGAGCTGACGGCCTGAACTTCAGCTCCGATCCCCCGAGCGATGCCGACTCCTCGGCATGATCCAGACAAACCAGACCCCAGACACGAGCATCCAGCAACGAGCGATCGAGGCGTTCCGGCAGACCGACTCGATCTACCAGGCCGCCAACACGGTGGGCGCGACCGTCGCCGAGGTGCGAGAGTGGGCGCGCGAGGCGGGCCTCAAGGTCCCGCACCCTGGCAACCCCAAGCACGAGGCCCTGCGACCGCAGGCCGAGCGCCTGTTCGACGAGGGGAAGACCCCCGCAGAGGTGGCGGCGGCGATCGGCATCCCGACCGGGACCGTGTGTCGGTGGTCGCGGGAGCGCGGCCTGTCCTTCACCCCCGACTGGACCAGGCAGCGCGTCGAGGCGATCGCGCTCGTCCGGGGACGCCCCAAGACGGCGAACACCCCTGCCGTCGCGGGCATCTCGATCGCTGAGGCCGCCAACCGAGTTGGTGTGAGCGACGGACTTGTGGCCCAGTGGGTCAAGGACGCGGGCGTCGAGTCCCCCAAGCAGCGTGCGCGTCGCCTGCGGCCTGAGGGCGAGAAGATGCTCATGGCGGGGAAGGCTCCGTCGGAGGTGTCCGCGGCCTTGGGTCTCGCCATTCAGACGACCTCTAGCTGGAAGGTGCGGCTCGTCGCTACGGGTCGGATCGCCAACACTCCGCAGAAGCGGTACCGTCGGTCGCTGGAGGGTTCACGTGCCGCCGCGTAGCGGGTATGTGCAGCGGGGAGTTTCGCTGGCCCTCCTGTCGTTTCCCTACTTCTCGATCTCCTACCTCGCCCGCGTGACCTTTGGGGTCGATCAGGACGGGGCGATGCTCTTCCTGTTCGCCTACATGGCGATCGTTGGTGTCGAGAACATCATGCTGATGCGCATTAGTCGCGTGAGTCCCCCCACGTGGTACCTCGTGACCATTCTCACCCTGGACTTCCTGTTCGGGGTCTGGGGGTCGTCCGTCACCCCACGGTTGGGCCTGACCCTGCTGGCGGTCTCGTGCATCATCCTGCGTGTGGCCTCCTTGATGATGGGGGTTCGGGCGATCATCGAGCGTCGCTGGGTCATTCCGTTTGCTCTGGCGTCCAAGGACCCAGAGCTCACGCGTATTGGGGCGCGGCGCAAGCGATTCTACGAGGACGCCGACCAGAAACTCGTCGAGATGGGGTGGATTCGAGACTAGCTCAGCTCCACCTCACGACGTGGGGTGAGGTACGACCCCATGATCCGTATCGTGAGACGCGCCACGCGCGTCGCCGCCCTCCTCACCTACATGACCATGAACATGGTGTTCGTCCTCTCGACCACCTACGTGGTCCGTCCAGATCCGGGCGCGACGAGTACGTCCACCCTGATGGTCCTGCTCTTCCTGGTTCTCGTGCTGGGACTGACCAGCCTCGACGTGCGTGTGACGCACGACCTAGGTTTTCGGGAGCCCGGTTGGGTTCTCGTCCCGCGGTTTGCCCTGATGACTGCCGCGGTCCTAGCGAGCGACCAAATCCACCCCACCCCCACCTTGCGAGCCGTCGCCCTGACCGTCGTGGCGCTGGCCGTCGCCCGTGGTGTGTTCCAGGTGGCCGTCATGCTGAACCGAAGGGTCGTTGAGGTCGACTCTCCAGAGGTCACGCAGGACGACGACCTGGAGGTCATCGAGCTCCCCCCGGTCCTGGTGTCCTGCCTCCTAGCCTTAGACCCCTTCGTCGACGCGTACTGTGCGGGTCTCGCCTTCCTGTTCGGCGACCCAGAGGAAGTCACCACCCCCTAAGAAACCTCTGCGGTATCCTGTAGTTACTACTACAGCTCCAGAACCACTGCACAGACGGTGCGTAGTAGCTGGAGGATACAGATGGCGGAGAAGCGTCAAAGTCTGGGCCAGAGCCTGATGGGCTTGTTCGTGCAGCGGCCTGCGGTAGAGACTTCCCCTGCGACCAAGACTTCCCCTGCGGCCGAGACACCGACCGTGCTCGCGGAGGCCACACCTCCGGTGGAGACCCCTACGGTCGACCTCAAGGAGCCCATCCAGCCCGCGGAGCTCGACTTTCCGAGCGTCCTGCGACGGCAGGGTGTGAACGAGGAGGACCAGGCTGCCGTCGATAAGACGCTCGCGCTCCTGCACAAGCTGCCCGCCGATACTCCGGTAGAGGTGCGGCGCTCGATCGTCAGCGCGGCGCTCAGCACCTTCGGGACACCGGTCGACCGGATCATCGAGGCCGCGCTCCTGCACGAGGCCGCACTCGACCGTCACGTGCAGCTCGCGGCGGAGGAGACGGCCGCCGCGACCTCCCGGGTTCGCCAGGTCCTTGACGACCTGGACAAGCAGGTGCAGGCGGCCCGTCAGCGCGAGGCGGACCTGCGCACCAAGCAGCAGGGCATCGTGAAGGCGTGCGCGGACCTGCGGGCCCGCGTGGGCGAGGTGGTGACCTTCTTCGGTCCTACCGAGACCGCCAGGGTCCGTGAGTCCTCGGCCAGGCTGCGCGACGTCGTCAAGGTGGACACGGAAGCTCCAGCGACACGGAGGCCGTCGTGAGCTATCAAAACGCGCGACACCCCCGAGGGCTCTACGTCCTATCCGCCGCTGAGATGTGCGAGAGGTTCGGCTTCTACCTGATGGCCGCCCTGTTCGTCCTCTACATGAACGAGAAGCTCGGCTGGTCCGAGTCGTACGCGCTGTCCGCCAACGGCTGGTACAAGTTCTTCGCCTACTTCACCCCGATCTTCGGCGGGATCCTGGCCGACAGGAAGATCGGGTACCGGCGCGCGGTCCTCCTGGGGACGGCGCTGCTGGGGGCGGGCTACTTCCTCGTGAGCCTTCCCCACATGCTGTTCGTCGCGATGGCCCTGCTCGTCGTCGGGAACGGGCTGTTCAAGCCCAACATCTCGACGATGGTCGGGAACCTCTACCCTCGCGACGACCCGCGCCGCGACGACGCGTTCAGCATCTTCTACATGGGTATCAACATCGGAGCGGGGGTGTCCCCCCTGGTCGGGGAGGCGCTCCGCAATACCCTCGGGTGGACGGCCGCCTTCATGGCCTCAGGCGTCGCGATGGTGTGCTCGCACATCATCCTGCGCGTGTACGGCGCGCACATCCGGGTCACGGAAGAGCGCTCTAGCGTCGCTGCGGTGCTCGACGTACCGCTCGGACCAGACTACGAGGACAAGCCCGACCCTCCCGAGGAGGAGCGCAAGCGCATCATCGCGCTGCTCATCATGTGCGGGATCGTCCTGATCTTCTGGCTGTCGTTCCAGCAGAACGACGGGACCATGCCCCTGTGGGCGCGAGACAACACCGACCGCGTGATCCCCATGCTGGACTTCCGGGAGCTCTGGGTCCACCACCAGTTCCGGCTCAGGCCGTGGGAGATTCCGCCCGGGGTGTTCAACGCGGCCAACCCGACGTTCATCGTCCTGCTCACCCCTCCGATCGTGCTCGTGCTGCGCTGGCTTCGTCGGGTCGGCGTGGTCGTGTCGACTCCGACCAAGATCGGCCTCGGGATGTTCCTCACAGCGGTCTCGTACGTCATCATGGCCCTCGCGGCGTTGTGGGGGGGCAACACGGGCAGGGTGTCGCTGTGGTGGCTCCTGGCCAACTACCTCGTCATCACGATCGCCGAGATCTTCCTGTCCCCCATGGGACTGTCGATGGTGACCAAGCTCGCTCCGCGTCGCATGACCGCCATGCTCATGGGGGTGTGGCTCCTGTCGACCGCTATCGGTAGCTGGCTCGCGGGAAAGACGGGGGCCTGGTTCTGGAAGCGGTGGCTCCACTCCGACTTCTTCCTCATGCTGGTGGGGGCCTCACTCTTGGCGTTCGTCTTCCTGATCACCCAGCACCGTCGTCTGAAGTCCGCCATCCCTGTGGAGTCCTAGATCGGACCGGACGAGATCCCGCGGAAACCGTCCGGCCTTGATCGCGCTACTCCTGGTGCATGGCCAACCTCGCCGCCCTCGCTATCCTCAACCGCATCAACGCCGGCCTCAACGCCAGCCTCACCGGAGGAGCCGTCTCGAAGCCGAACGGTATCCGCTACGCCACTTATCGGGGTACGCGCCCGGGACCCGTGCGCCCCGAAGGCGCGTCGGTCAGCGTCGCGATCGAGAGCACCTCTGTCACCTTGCTAGTGGGTGGGGTCCAGGTGCAGGTCGAGAAGACCACCCTCACCGCGGCCCTGTTCCGGTCGCTCGCCCAGGTCGGCTCGACTCCCGCCGGCCCGCTGACGATCGCGCGCGGCGCGCGGGGCCCCCTCTCGCTGCTGGTATCAAGCCCGCGTCGCGCGCGCGTCTGGCTCCCTCAGGCAGCGGTCGCCAACCTGGCGAACCTGCTCTCCACCTAGTCAGCTCGAGGACGGTGCGAACTTCATCCCATCCAGGATGAAGAAGTTCACCATAAACCTCTCTGACGCCGAGGCGTCTAAGCTCGACCTCCTGGGCGCGGAGTTCGGCCCCACATGGGCCGCGGTCCTACGCAGGGCGATCAACCTGTTGCTGCTCTACGTCGAGGTGCGGGAGAAGAAGCAGAACCTCTGCGTCGTCGACGAGTCTGGCAAGATCGTCGAGCGGGTAAGGATCCTCTGATGACCATCCAAGTGATCGGAGCGCACTTCAGCCACAAGGGAAAGGTCCGGGCGAACCAGGAGGACTGGGCCGGGGCACAGGGCGACGTGTTCGTCGTCTGCGACGGGATGGGGGGGCACGAGGGTGGCGAGGTTGCCTCGCGGGCCTGCGTGGACGCCATCCTGACGGGTCCTCGTGACCCTGTTGCGGCCTTCCGCGCCGCGCAGCAGGCGGTGCGAGACAGCGCCTCGGCGCTCAACCTCCCCGACGCGGGGACGACCTGCGTGGCGCTCATCGGGGACCGCATCTTGCACGTGGGGGACTCGCGGGTCTACCTGCTGCGCGCGGGCCAGCTGACCCAGTTGACTCGCGACCACACCGTCGCCCAGGACCTCATCGACAGTGGTCGATACACCTTCGATGAGGTGCGAAACCACCGGGTGTGGCACATCCTCACGCACTGCGTGGGGTACATGGACTGCGACCCGGACGTCATCCCGCTGGATCTACAGGAAGGCGACCGACTGCTACTCTGCACGGACGGGCTCTCGGACGAGGTGGAGGCTGGTGACATCGCCGCGGTCCTCTCCGGTGACGAGGAACCGCTGTGGATGGCGCAGAAGCTCGTGGCGCTCGCCATGGAGGGCGAGGCCCCCGACAACATCACCGCGCTCGTCGTGCAGGCGCGCTCCGTCAACTGACCCCTAGCGGGCCTGTGGGTTACGACGTCGAATCCCGTCGTACCTTGAGGCCCTGCTGCCTTCGGATGTTCGGGAACCAGGTGGAGTTCACGAAGCTCGCCACGTCGCGCTGCGCGCGGGGTTTGAAGACGACCTTTCCGTTCTCCACCCACAGCGACTCGACGCGGCAGCCCGTCCCGTCCAGTCGGTACATGCAGGGAAATACCTCCCCGCTTGGTGCAACGTAGAAGTGGACCTCGGGGTCCATCATCACGTCACCGTTCTGCTCGTACTGGTGCGATACCGAGTAGAGCCGGTCACCAAGTTGCGCCACGTGGACCGCCATGTAGGTGCCGGCCGCGTTGTCGACCTTGCGGCGCAGCACGAGCCCCTGGATGAGGGTGTCGAACAGGGCCTTGGACGTCTGAGTGAGGGGGCGGGGGCGGGCCATGGGGTTCTCCTTGTGGTTATCAGTCGAAGGTGGACATCATTTCAGAGCTGACGTCAGCTCTGAATCACCGAGAACCCTCGAAGGCTCCGCCATGAGCACAACAACCTTGGACGACCTCCTCAACGAGGCCCTGCCCCTGTGGGGGGACGTGGCGGGGCTCATCCAGCAGGATGGGCCCGTCAAGCACTACACGGTGAGCTCCTGGGAGGCGGAGAAGCACGCCAAGGACCTGTCGGAGAGTCGCTTGGATGACCCGTCAGGGCGCACCACGTTGCTGCTCCTGCGGGGGCTGGTGTCCCACTACCTCCAGTGGAGCAAGTTGTCGGTCTGGGACCTAGTAAAGAACTACGACGCGATGTCGCCGGTCATCGAGCGGGGGCGCAAGCTCCTCGCGCTCATCGACCATCCGGTCGCGGCGGCGGAGGTGGCGGCGGCGCGAGCGGAGGTGGCGGCGGCGTGCGACCACTACGAGCTCACCCCTGGCCAGCGCGAGAAGGTCCTCGCGTTCGACGACTACGCGCTCGGGCTGCTCTCCTACCACGCGAGTCGGTCGATGCGTCGTCTGTCCCGCCACGACTTCGCGCAGGCGGAGCCCTCCGCGGAGCGGCCCGGCTACAATCGCCAGGTCTACGAGTTCTGGAACATCGCCTCAGTCGTGTGCGCGCTCGCCGAGCAGCGGGTGTCGGGCGTGACGCTCGTGATGTTCCGCGACCCCGAGGGCACGTTCCGCAGCTACTTCGCGCTCGCGGTTCGCCACGGGGGGACCATCACGCTCTTCACCGACCGACCGAACCACCCGCACCCGGACTTCGCCAGCATGACGCGCCGGCCGGACCGCGACCTTGAGCGGCGTGCCGAGCAGCACTGGTTCCCCTACGACCTGCTCGGACTCGTCAAGCGCGAGGACCCAGGCAGTGTGTCGGGAGCCGCCCGGTTGTTCGAGGGCCCGCAGACCCAGGTCGCGCGCGTCAACACGGTCGGGGTGCCGATCCGTGAGGTGCGCGACCTCCAGCCGGAGCAGTTCCTGTGGCTCATCCACGTCTTTCGTCACATCGTGGACAAGTGCCTCGCGGGCGAGCGGACGGAAAGTATCTCCTACACGGCCAACATGATCCGCGCCCCGCTGGAGCTCGCCGAGCGGTCGGCCGCCCTCATGGTGCCGGGGGCCTACGAGCCGCTTGCGCTCGCCCCGCTCACTAAGGCCGACCTCGCGCCCGAGGCGCTCGCCCCTCAGTGGGAGCGCCCGTCGACGGGGTTCAACCGCTGGATGGTGGACCGCTACGGGGCCGAGGTGCCCGACGTGGTGTTCAACGTGGTGAGCGTGGGAGAGGCGGATCAACTCCTGCCAGCCATGGAGGAGCAGGGTCTGCTACAGCGCACGACCGACCCTTGGGGGAAGGTCGCCCCGAACCCCCTCCGAACCCTCGGGGCGAACGACTTTGGGACCGCCGCGTCCCTCGACCGCGACCGCAGGTGGTGCGCGCGTGTGAACCAGTGTCGCGTCATCCAGCGGCTCGCCGTGCGGGAGTTCCAGCAGGACAAGGAGGTGACCCTGGACTGGTACCGGCGGGCCCTCGTGAAGAATCGAGATCGCCTTGTGCAGGCGGTCGCGGAAGGGGCCCTCGTGCTCCCTTCCGTTCGCTTCGAGGGCTGCTCAGACGACCCGCAGGCCGCCAACCGGAACACGGTAAAAGTCGGGACGGGCAGGACCTACGGGGATGCCTTCCCTGGTAGCTACGGGTTTATGGGCGAGGGGAAGCTGTCCGTGTGGTCACGGTCAGACGGTGGCCGGTACCTGTGCGCGGATCGACAGGTCGTGGCGAGCGTCTTTGGGACTCTCTCGCCTACCTGCCCGGAGGCGCTCGCCGCCCTCTGTGGGGTGGAGGTCCGCGACCTCCCCTGGGGGCTTCAGCACTGGTACAAGGGAGCCCCCTACTACGGCAACAGCATCCTGGACCGTCTCGACCCTGAGGACTGGGTGCTCAGTAATCCCTGGCTCAAGCTCGACCTGCGCGTCATGGTCGCCCTCTCGCGCACGGCCTACAAGGAGCGGCGCAAGCGCGTCGGGCTCGACCCCCTCGGGGTGCTCGCTGAGCCGAGGAAGAGCTAGACCCAGGGTAGCGAGCACGGGCGCGCACGCCTGCGTTCCCGCGCAGCGCGCGGCCGTCTCGGCCAGGGAGGTCGATCCAGGTTCCCGCTCGTACCTGTAGACGGCGTCGAGGTCGGTGAAGGCCCGATCGAGGTCGTCGTTCACCACGCGGTAGCGGTAGCTCGTGTGGTGTCGGAGCTCCTCGGGGGCCTTAGCGAGACGACGCGCGATGACCAGGTCGGAGTCGGTGCCTCGTGACCGGAGGCGCTGCTCCAGGACCTGCATCGAGGGGGGCAGCACGTAGACGAGGAGCGTCTCGTTTGGAAACCGGTCTCGCAGCTTTCCTGCGCCCTGGTTGTCGACCTCCAGGACGACGTCGCGCCCCGCCTTGACGGCCGCTGCCAGGGGCTGAACGGCGGTCCCGTAGCGGTGCCCGTGCACGACGCACCACTCCGCGAAGGCGTCCTGCGCGACCATCACGTCAAAGTCGTCCTCACTGACGAAGTGGTAGTCGACTCCGTCACGCTCTCCGCGCCGTGGCCGGCGCGTCGTGTGCGATACGGAGAACAGGAGGTCCTCGTGCGCACCAAGCAGCCGGCGCGCGAGTGTGGTCTTCCCGCCCCCCGACGGAGACGATAGGACCAGCAGCATCCCGCGTCGCGTCATCCCGCGCATACTACCTCAGCTCTGATTGTGGGTGGAGGTTCGTAAGGAGGGTATGCGTTTTGAGATCCGCGTCTTCGTCGACCACCTGGACGTCATCCACGTGGCCGCAAACCCCTCCGAGTTTCTCCAGACGATGTGCAAGGAAATCACCAGGGCAAACTACCCCCTGGAGTCGACCTTCCACGTCCAGGGGAGTCTGTACATATCGACCTGGACGTTCCCCGGAAAGTCTTGGGACCAGGCCCTCGCGCGGGTCGTGAATGCCCTTCGGCACCACGGGATGGACCTCGTGGTCGTCGACGGCACGACGGCCCCGCTACTTCAGCAGCCGGGAGACGCCTAGTCTCAGCTCCGGACGTGCGGGTCCGGGTACATGGTGACTATGCTCACACCCACCCGCAAGCTCGCCTCGATCCAGGTGATCGAGGGCTTCGACCCTATCCCGAACGCCGACGCCATCCTGCGCACCCGCGTGCTCGGCTGGACCCAGGTGGTTCGCCGTGACGAGGTCGAGGCGTTCCGCGCCTCCGACAACCTCTGCGTGTTCTTCGAGATCGACGCCCAGCTTCCAGACGGTCCCGCGTGGTCGGAGTTCATGCGCAAGCACGGCTTCGTGGTGCGTACCGTGCGGCTGCGCGGAGTGCTCGCCCAGGGGCTCGCGCTGCCCGTCTCGATCCTTGGGGAGGGCCCTGTGCCCGCCGTGGGTACCGACGTGTCGGAGCAGCTTGGGGTCACGCACTACGAGAAGGAGGTGCCGGACGACCCACGCATCTCGGGTCCCTTCCCGCCGCTCGTCCCCAAGACCGGGGAGCTGCGCCTCCAGTCGTACCCCGCGGTGCTCGACGACCTCCGGGGACACGCCTTCTACGTGACGACCAAGATCGACGGCGTGTCGGGGACCTTCTTCCAGCCGTTTGACGGGTCTCCACTCGTCGCGTGCCAGCGCAACTGGTCGGCCGCTCCTGGGGACCATCCCATCTGGCGGGTCGTGGACCGCTACGACCTCCGCGTCATGATCCCGCCCGGCCTGGCCGTGCAGGGGGAGATCGCCGGCCCTGGCGTACCGGGCAAGAAGAACCACCTTGGGCTCAAGGAGATGGAGTTCTTCGTCTTCCGCGTCTACGACGTGCGCAGGGACCGCTTCTTCAACTACTACGAGCTCGTCGCGTTCTGTCGCGACCGGGGCCTCCGCATGGTGCCCGTCGAGCGCGTCGTGGAGGGACGGGAGGCCGTCGAGTATCTCCACACCTTGGAGGGGTGGCTCGCCGCGGCGCGGGGCTTCTACGAGGGTACGACGCACCGCAAGGAGGGGATCGTCGTCCAGACCATCGACGTCGTTCGGTCGGAGGCTCTCGGCGGCTCTCGCCTCTCGTTCAAGGTCATCAACAACGACTTCCTCCTCAAGGAGCAGGCATGAACCTCCCCAAGCGAATCGTGCTGTCCGCCGAGATCGGCGCGCAGATCCAGAAGATGCCTGCTAACGCGCTGCCGTACCGCGAGCAGGTGTGGTCGATATGCAACACGGCCTCTCGTCTGGGGATCGAGGTCGCCCTACACGGTGTCTGGTCTGTGTCCCTCGCCGAGGGACCCCACTTTCCCCCTGCGAAACTCCACTTCAACGCCGGCCCAGAGCGGGAGGATGACGTGTGGATCGGGCGTGACGGAGATGTCTCGCTCGCGGACCTCGAGACGGTCCTCCTGCGCAAGGTCGTCATCAAGCTCGACGCGGCGCTTGTCGACGCCACTGCTGAGGGTCGGCAGATCTTCCGCAAGAACTACCAGGGTGCCTACGACTTCTCAGCCTTCCTCCAGGATGCTCGCGACCTGCTGGTCGGAAAGGGTATCCCAGAGAACTTCCACGGGGTCGTCGCCGTGGAGGCCCGCTACATAGACCTTGATGGGGAGTCCATATCGGCCCCACAAGTCCCCACGCTGCTCCCGCCGTCCAGCAAGAGGCCCGGCTAGCCGATCCCCATCTGGCGCAGGGCCTTGCGGTGGCGCGCGGCACCCAACTCGTCTCCCGTCGAGGCCAGCAGGTCGGGGGACCACAGGGGGACACCGATCTTAGCTGCGATGCTCGTCAGTACCGCCGCAGCGTGCGCGGCGCTTTCCACTGTGGGGGAGTGGATGACGAGGCCCCCCTGTAGAGAAAGGGTCTCGTCAGGGTTGAGCGCGGGCTCCTCGGGGACACGCATCGTGACCGACCACACCTCGATGTGCAGACCCGCCTCGCGAAACTCCTCCGTGACCTGCATGGCGACACCAGCGGACACCGCACCCCCATACACTTTGTACATGGTGTAGTTGGCGGGCTCTAGGCACTGGAGGTAGCGAAAAACTGCGGGAGGATCTTCGTCTGACGTCCAGGGCATACCGGTGAAGAACTTGTTGTTGTAAACCTCGTCGCACAGGACTACGTCGCCGAACTGGCAGGGGCCGTCGTAGCGAACCACCGACAGGACGCGAGCCCGCACGGGGTCCATCCACTGCACCCACACTTTCTCGCGGGTGTACCGGTTTCCTGACAGGGGGACGTCCATGAGTGCCACCCCCTTGTCCCTTCGCTGGCTAAGCAAGCCCGTCTCCGTCCACAGCCGTTTAGCTTCCGTCACGTTGTTGAGGGCCACGTAGGCAAGGGCCAAGTTGTGCTTGGCCAGGCGCAAGCACTCCGCGGATAGCGTCTTGAGGTCGATGGCCTTCTTCAGGAGGTCGACTACCTCCTGCCACTTGGCCTCGGGTTTTCGCAGCAGGACCGCCAGGTTGTAGTAGGGCACCGCCCAGGTAGGGTCGGCGGTCATGGCGGCACGAAAGCGATCTTCCTTGCCCGGGGAGTCGTCCAGGATTCCGGCCAGGTTGAGCAGGCGAGCTTGCGCGAGGTCGCTGTAGGAGCGGCTCGCGATCATCCGGCGCAGGAGCGAGAGCCCCTGTTGCTCGGTCGCGCACTTCTGCATGGTTTCGAGCGCCTGGGTAAGCACCTGCGTGGGATGCTGCGTGGGATGCTGTGGAGTTGCGGGAGCTTCGCGTCCCACCAGGCGTAGTAGAGAGGTCATGTGAGCCTGTCGATAAAACTAGGGATTATGGAGCTGACGGGTTCGCAGCTAGCGCCTGCGCCACGGCCTCCTGCGCGAGCTCGACGAAGAAGTTGGCCCCTGTGGAGTCGAAATCCGCGAGCCCTCCCGTCTCGTCCCCATCGACCATCTCGGCCGCCCGCATCTTGCGGGCGATGAGGCGCATCGCGACCTCCTGCATGGTGGCGCGATAGGCGAGGAAGACCACTCGGATCGGAGCCACCTGACCAAGCCGCCAGGAGCGGCGCACGGACTGTCGAAGGATGGGGACCGAGTACTCGGTCCCGTACTGGATGATCGTCTTGGCGAAGAGCAGGTCGAGGCCCGTCTCGACGAGACGGCCGTTGGTGAGCAGGACGTCGAACCCGCGCTTGCACGCCTTCTCCAGCCACTCCTCACGCTTCTCGGGGGACACGCTCGCGTCGAGCACTTCGACGCGGAATCCCTCAGCCTCTAGGGCCTCGCGGACACGCCCTCGCGCGTCCCTCTTGTGGGTCTGAGCGAAGAACACGAGGACCTGTCGTCCCGCCTGCTTCTCCTCCCGTACGATGCGCACGACCTCCGCGTCCTTGGGTTGCGGGGTGCGCGGGAAGGCGGGGGCGCTCGCCAGGAACTCCCGGCGGCCCGACTCCTCGTCGGTCCCCCAGATCTCCTCGGCCTGCTCGGGGCAGTCGGGGTAGCCAAGGCACGTCTGGAGGTACTGGCCGAGCACCTTGGGGTACTTGCGCATGACCTTCCGGACCTCCTTGGTGAGCTCAGCGATCGCCCGGAGGATCGCTGGGTCGTGGTCGACGATCCTCACCTCCTCGTCATACGGGGGGAGGTCCTGACGAAGGTCCTTGAGCTTGACGAATATCGTGTAGGGCAACAGCAGGGGGACCATCGCGGGGTTCATCCCCGGGATCTCCCTGGTCCGTCCGCCCGATCGCTTCCCTCCTCGACGGGTCCCGTAGCGGGAGGTCGAAGACTTGAGGTCATAGCGTGTCTCGAAGAGCCCGAAGTGCTGCGAGAAGCGCGCGCAGTCCTTGAACCCGTAGCGCTTACGGAACGAGGGCTCCACCTTGTAGAGCAGGTAGAACAGGGAGCTCGCGCGCCCGCCGTACAGGGTGCCGGTCATCGCGAGGATCTTGTGCGCGCCGGCCGCGAGGTCCTGTACGGCCCGCGACTGGTCGGACTCGGCACCAGCGAACTTGTGGCAGTTGGACACGAGGATCCCCTCGACGAAGTAGCAGTGCGTGTCCTCGACCTCCAGGTCGTAGACCCACTCCTCGTCGAGATTGACGGGTTCTACCGAGGTGACGCGGACGCCTCGGCATCCCGGATACGCATCAGGACGAGGTCGATGTTCGTCGTGACCTCCGAGTTCCAGAACCGCAGCACGGTCCACCCGAGCGCTTGGAGCATGCGACTCTTCCGTCGGTCCCGGTTGCGCTGCTTGCTCGTGTGGTGGGAGGCTCCGTCGCATTCCACCGCGATCTTCAGGGTCGGATGAATGAGGTCCACTCGCGCCATTCGCCAGGATGGATCCATCGTCGGGATGCAGCCCTCCATCTCCCAGCCCAGACGGGCGTGCAGTAGCTTCTGCTCTGGTGTGAGGTATCCGTTCCCGCCCCTGCGACCGGAGAACGGAAGACCCTTTCGGGCTTCGCTCGTCTTCGCTCGGACCTCGGGACTTCTGTTGAGCTTCGTCATCCACTCCGACGACCGCTTCCTCGCCTCGGGCAGGCGCTGCGTTGTCCGCATGCGTTCCCGTGTCTGGGTGCGACGAGCGGGATTGCGCGCCCAGGCCGCAAGCTGGGTACACGACCGACTGCAATAGCGCCGACCCCTCTTGCGTGCGGGAACCTGTTCCGTCTTCTGACACCACCCGCACGTCACAGGGAACCGACGCGTCGGACGCTTGGGTGTAGGTCTCGTCCGGCGACGAAGCTGCGCGCCGCAGATCGGGCTGCACGTCTTCTGCTCGCGCCTCGCCCGTCGCACGAACGGGAACTCGGACTTGCAAATAGGGCAAGCCTTGGTCGGCATCGTTGATCTCTATCAATACGTTTGTATTAGTGAGACACCGTGCCTTCCTGTAGTCAAGCTGGTCCTCCGTCCAGATCTTGTGGTCGTCGGTACAGACGATGGATCCCGTCTCATGTGAGACGCGCACCATGGGTTTGACCCTCGGCTTGCAAAGGGCACGCACGACTCGACGCAGCACGACCTGTCCGTCTCGTGTTCTCGACCACACGAGGTCACCGACCCGTATGTCCTTGATCGGGATGCGTCCTCTCGACGTACTTACTAGGCTGGCCCCAGGGAAACACTCGTCCACGACGAGCACGTACCGGCGCGCGTATCGCTGACTGATGTACTCGGCCAGCGGCCAGCGGGTCGATCCCTTGTCGTTCAGGGTCGTCACGGTCCAGAGGGGGGACCGGCAGCCGGCGCAGTACTGGTGGTTGTCGCGGTCGAACGCTGCGGCCGTGTAGCCCGTCGTTCGTCCGCACTGCGGGCAGGAAACGAGGCTCACGATCTGGCGCACCTGCTTGGTGATCGTCCTGCGCGCGTAGAAGGGAAGCGCGTCCATCGCCTCGTGGTCCGGGACCTCACGCATCCACGTCCTGGTGCGCAGCACGAAGGCAGGCTCCCATCGTGTTCCGAGCTTGGCGATCTCCTTGGAGATCACGAGGTAGCGAGCCGGCTTCGCCTCGGTTGACCGAAAGAATGCGTCCACGTCGGAGAGCTTCTTGCCCGCCACCGCAACGCCACGCTGGCCGGTGACCGCCTCGAACTCTCGGATCCACTTGCGTACCAGGTGCGCGGGACAGACCACGACGGTGCGGCGTGCCCCGTACAGCTCGACGGCGACGGCCGCCATCGAGGTGTTGTGGGTCACGATGTAGTCGTCGGTGACGTACAGGGAGTTACGGCTCGATACCCTGATGCACTGACACTCCTCGTCCCTCACGTAATCGACGTTCTCGATCGAGCGGGAGGGCCCGTACTTTGTTCCAGGTGAGTAGGTAGCCAGTTTTCGCGCGAGGCGGAAGGGCTGGATGTCCGGGGGAAGCGTGATGTAGAGACGGTACGCCGTCTGACCCTGCCGTCTCTCCCCGTTGTAGACGTAGGTCGTCTCCTTGGGAGCCATGGTCACGACTCCCCCGAGGGATTGGGCGAGCTCGCGGACGTGACGGGCGAGCTGGATCGAGACGGACGTGTACTCGACGCCTGTCCCTCTCTCGTTCGCGATACCTCCGTCGGTGTCGAGTAGTCCCTGGAGGAGCGCGACACGTACCTCGACGCTGTTGTACAGGTACAGGGGAGGCACGAACTTGTGCTCGCTGCGCTTCCCGAACAGATCCAACCGACGCAGCGCCCGCGTGACGGGGTTGCGTTGCCCCCTCTCCACGACGAGAGAGTAGTCGTAGGGTGAGTTTTTTACGGGCGCGATCGATACGTTCGGAGGCAGTAAGGGTTCGATGAGTCGCAGGATCTGCTGGTCTCCCGTAGAGAGGCGAACACTGCTCGTAAGCCCTCCGTCTCCAAGGAGTACGCCGAGCAGGTATGGGTCGAGGAGGACTGGAACCTCCTCGAACTCTACGGGAGCCACCAACGGGATGAAGTGTTGTCGGTTGCCGTTCGCGTGGTGCAGGCGTTCGCGGATCTCCCTGAGCGGTAGCACGCGAGGGGCTTGGTCGCGCCACTTGCGCAGGGGCGTGTTGACGAGCCACAGGTGGTCGTCGCAGCACTCCGTCGAGGAACCGTCGCAGAACGTGACTCGGTAGACGGGCTTGACGCCCTGCGGGAATACGCCCTCGATCGTCGCCGTTCCCCCGTCGGGATCGATGACCGAATCTCCGACGCGCAAGGCCCCCATGGTTCGCCATCCCGTCGGAGTGAGCACCTTGGCGGTGAGCGGTTGGGCCTTCCCCGTCCCCATCTCTCCCGACAGGATGGCGGTCTTGTGGGGCTTGCGGGTCGGGCTCCCGCGCCACTGGAAGCAGACGGCGGCGGCGGCCTCCTTCTGGACCTGGAGGATCTCGGGCTGCGCGTGGCCGGGCAGAAGGCCGGGGGCGTGAAGCTGGACGAGGCGGTTCGCATAGGGTGCGAGGTTCCCGTCGAACTCCGGCGTGTGGAGCTTGCGGGTGGCCTGCGCGAGGTCGGCGCCGTACTCCTGGAACCACGCGGCCGTCTTCTCCGGAGCGTCGCTCACGCGCCAGGCATCGAAGTCACCCGTGCGGAGGTCGAGCACGGCCAGTCGGGAGGCGACGCGCTCGCGGTCGACGACCGTATCGTCTCCTCCTCCCGCCTTGTCCTCCTCGACGATCGTGTCGGTGACCTTCTCGCTCGACCCCTTGATGAGGTAGCACCCGCGAATCTCGGCCCCGTTGAGCGCCCCAGCGGCGAGGAGCATCGCCTGGTGGCCCGGCCTGGGGGGCATGAGGGGCCGCTCGATCTTGTTGCCCGCGTGTCCGACGAGTGCGTCCCACGTGGGGGTCGCGTAGGCCCCGGTGGGGGCGGGGCCCCACGCGGGAGCCAGGTCGAACGGGTTTATCCCGTGGAGTGCGAAGAAGTCTAGGGAGGTGGCGCTGACGTCGATAACCTCCCCGTGCTTCGTGTAGGGTTCGTCCCCGATGACGGGGATGTGCTCCGTGTTGATCGGGTTGGCGTAGCTGTAGCCGGAGGAGCGACGTGCCAGCACGACGACCTGGTCGAACTTCTCCCTCTCGGGGAGGGGGTAGTCGAACACGCGCGCGCCGTAGTAGCGCCCCTGCATGAACTCCTTGAACTTCGTGTTTCGCAGGATGGCGCGGGGCACGATGAGCACGAGGAGGCCGTTCGGCGCGAGGTGAACGGTCGCCGCCTGGAGGAACAGCACCTCCAGGCGCACCGAGTTTCCCTCTCCGTCCTGGCCCGCGTCGTACGGAGGGTTGCAGAACAGCACGTGGAAGCTCCCCTCGCTCGCGTGTAGCTGCGTGTAGCTGCCTCGCAGGCACTGTCGCATGCGGGGACGCGCGACTTCCGCACGCTCGGCGTCGAGCTCTACTCCGTACGCCTCGAATCCCCAGGCGGCGGCGAGCGCCGAGACCGCACGTCCTTCCCCCGCGCACACGTCGAGGATACGGCCCACCTGGCCCGCGGGTGCGCGCACGGTGATGGTACGCACGATCCGCGCGGTCACGTCGTCGGACGTGGGGTAGTAGAGCGCCTTGGCGATAGCGGCTAAGCGAGCCATGTTGTCCTCACGACAGCGACCCGTCCTGGATCGCCTTCTTCACGATGGGTCCCCAAACGTCGGAGGACGCGTTGATGCGGTAGACGGGCAGCCCGTACCCTCCAAGTGCCTCGATGGTGTGGCCCTCACGACCGATCCTCCACAGCGTCTCTTGCCACTCGGGGCGGAACGGTATCGGGCACATGCGATTCAAGCGGTTGAAGAACAGCGTCTTCGCCTCCGACTCCTCTCCCGCGACCATGAACCAGGACGAGAACGGCGACCACTGGTGGGTCATGGCGGGGTGGACCATCACGAGGTGAAGCAGGTCGACCCCCGTCGTAGTGGCTATCCGCATCATCCCCGGCTGCACCATTACGGTGTGTCCACCGATGTCGAGGAGGCCGTCAACCTTCCGGTTGCCGTCGTGCACCTTGGCCCAGACGGCCCGCACGCTCACGGAGTCCCCAAACAATGACAGCATCGCCACCACAGGGTGGTAGCCACTGCCGGGCATCACGCGGTACGAGTCCGCCCAGCAGGTGATCCCCCCGCTGTAGGGCTTTACGACTAGCATGCCTCCCTGTCGCGATGAGGTCGCGGTTCAGAGCTGACGCACTACTCGGCTTCGGATTGTGTGTTTTTTCAGCTCTTTTTTCAGAAAACTATTTGACAGTATGCCGAACAAGTGGTTACTTCATTCACACGTAGCGAGAACGCCATGAACTCCTTCATCCACATCGAACAGCCAGAACCTACGACGGTCCCCGCGACCGATCGCGTGGACTCGCTCGATCAGGACCCCGAGGTGATGGCCTCCCGGTAGACGGTACGCTACATACGCACCGCCACCGAGAGGCCGGGACTTCGAGAGGAGTCCCGGCCTTTCTCGTTTATGCGGTCCCATCGGCCAATGGTCAAGCCGCCGGCCTCTCAAGTCGGAAATGGCGGGTTCAAGTCCCCCTGGGATCACCACACCCTGTTCGTCCAGCGGCAGGACGCCGGCTTTTCGCTCCGGAAAGGAGGGTTCAACTCCCTCACAGGGTACATAATTATGCCTCGTGATGCGACGGGTGTCGCAGTCCGACTGTCTATCGGATGAGAGGGGTTCAAGTCCCCTACGAGGCGCCAGTCATGGTATACATGAACCCATGACATTACCGATCGGTCTACGAGAAGAAGCTGTTCGTCTCCGAGTCGAGGAGCGGCGTTCCAATAAGGAGATATGCACGAAGTTGAAGGTGTCGGCGGGAACCATGAGTTTTTGGCTAAAGGATCATCCGCTGGCCCCTGAAGAGAAACAAAGCAGGTGGAAGGAGAAGATGGAGGGCGGGGCTAGAAGACCTCGGGGTCCGCAGAAAATAAAAGATGTAGCAGGTCCATCTAAGCACTATGCGGTAGTGAAGGACTGTGAATTATCTAATTCACATAAGATGGCCATATCTGAGTCTGCTATTCTATTTCGATTAGCTCTACATGGCTACGCTGTAGCTACTCCTGTATTTGAAGGGACTAAGATTGATTGGCTCGTCAAAGTTCCGACGACAGGTCGGATCATTCAGGTTCAGGTGAAGACGGTTCGCAAGGGATCGATCAGTCTTCGTTGTGCGAACGGTCGAGGCAAGCTGAGACGCTACGTGGAGGGTGAGTTTGATGTCATTGTTGGGTATGACCTGTTTTCTGATACGGCCTACGTGTACCTGGCCCGGGAGGTGATGCACCTGGGCTATGTTGCGGCAGCCTCCCAGGAGGCTGCCGAACGATGGGGTAAACTTCTGGAAGTTTGAATTTCTCGGGGTGTGACGCAGCCTGGTAGCGTACTTGCTTTGGAGGCAAGGAGCCGGAGGTTCAAATCCTCTCACCCCGACTCAGGAAGAAAAAAGATCGCGGGATCGATACTTTTCTCAGCTCGGCCCCGTTCAGGGTATACGATAAGACTTCATAAACGGCGATGGCTGCACGCCGAAGCCCAAACACCAAACTCCTTCGGGAGGGAAGTGGATGGGACAAAGGGGCCACCAAACCTCAAGACCATTCGGGTTTGCTGTCGATCCGGCCCTTCCGCAAGGAGGGTGAAGTGGGCACCCCCCACAAGACAGCTTCCTGACAAACCCTGAGGTGCCCCATGCGCCACTAAACAGATTGCTCCCCCCTCGGAAGGCTCATACAAGCGTAGCTCATCAGGTAGAGCATCGGTCTAACTCACCGAGGGTAGCTGGTTCAACTCCAGTCCTTGATCCAAACGGGCCCCACACTCGGGGAGCAGTTTCACCTTCGTAGGCCAGGTTCATGACCTGGCCAAACAGGGTCGGTACGCTAACCAAGCGGCTGCGGCTTCCACCGCAGCGATGCCAGCTGGACGCTGGCCCGTCCCCCTAAGACTCCGCCCTCGGCGGGACCTTACATGCGCGCCGTCGCAAGGCGGCACCTAATCTCCACCAAAACGGGGATACTTGGCTCATACCCAAGCAACGACCATGTGAGGTCACCAAAGACGGTCCCGCCTCTCGCGGGGTCTGTCCTCTGACAACCGAATACCAGCTTCTTCTCCCCCTCGGGTCGATCCAACATGCTTATCGCCCAGTGGTTGGGCATCTGTCTACGGAACAGACCTCGGCAGGTTCAATTCCTGCTAAGCGTACCACCAAGGGTCGACACACTCGGGAGGAGATCCCCATCGGCCGCAAGGCCGGTAGCGGCCCGACGGTCTCCCCCCCCGACAAGACCGTCGGGCCGCTTTTCTTTTCAGCTCCAGATTCACGCTGGGTCGCGACGACCCGGCATGCCCTACAGCTTCACGTACAAGCAGCTCGTCGCGTACCTGCGACGGACCGGATGGACCTACGACGAGTCCTCCATGTTCTGGCGGCACCCCGACACGTTCGAGGTGGTCTGTGTGGACTCGAACTACGACCTTGGTCGGGGTCTTGTGCGGGCCTCGATCCTCGGAGTTCTCGGGCGGCTGAAGGCGCGGGACCAGAAGGGTCCTGACCTCCCGGAGGAGGAACTCACGCGGCTCAGCTCCGATCCGCAGGCTCATGTCGACTCGTCGACATGAGCCACTACGCAGACCCCACCTCCAGCGACTTCGCCCCTAACCCGCGCGCCATCTGCGGACAGGCTGGGCCCCTCACCGAGGATCCTCGCCAGGTCGACTGCGAGGCGTGCCGGGGGCGGATGGCGGCCCACCTGGCCATGACGCTTGGTCTGGATGTCGAGGCCGACTACGACCAGCGCGAGGTCTGCCCGCATGGGGACGACGACGAGTGCTCCTGCCCGCTTGAGCCGACCAAGTACTACGCGTGGGAGGAGACGTTTGCGGTCTCTCGACCCCACTACGACCTGTCGTTCGAGATCGGTCGTGAGGTCGCGCTCCAGGTCGGGGGTGAGGGGACGGAGCAGGGTCCCTCCCGCCTACGGAGCGTCAAGAAGGACTTCGTCTCGGAGGGAGAGGCCGCCCTCCACTACCTGCGCGTCCTGCGGGACCGCCTCAACGTCGTGCTCGGAGACAAGTCGTGAGCGACAACGATCAGGTCTACACCTTCACCAAGTCAGGCAACCTGGTGACCCTCGTGGGCAATCCCGCCCCGAGCGAGAAGTTCGTCACCGTGTGTCGGGTCGATGCGGACAAGGAGATGCTCGTGTCCCGCGACGCGCTCGTCCCCTATGAGCCCGAGCCCGGCGAGGCTACCTTCGACGGCGCGCGCATCGAGGCGCACGCGAGGCGCATCGCGCGGGAGCTCGTGACCCGCTGGCACATCCCGGCGGACGTTGCGGTGCGGCTCGCCAAGGGGCTCGCGGGGACCGCGGAGGCGGTCAACGTGCTCTACGCTCGCGGCATCACGCTGTCGGAGGTCGGGATGGAGTACGTCGCGCGGGAGTGCTTCAAGCTCGCGCAGGAGGACGACGCGCTCCCGTCCCCAGCGGGAGGGTTGACGAAATGAGCCAGGACAAGCCGCAGCACGTCCTGCGAGACGAGTTCCAGGTGCTCCTGGACCAGTCGCGCGAGCCGAACGTGGACCTCAAGGAGACCTGGCTGGCCATGTGCGCGGAGGTTGCCCAGAAGAAGCGACCCCGACATCGCGGCCCGTGGACGTGGGCGCAGATCGACCGGGTCCTGACGAAGGAGGACTCCGAGCCCCTCCGTGCGGCGTTCGGCGAGATACAGGACCGCCTCTTCAAGGAAGTAGACACGAGGCGTCAGGCGGCCAAGAAGGCCCTCTACGAGCTCGCACCACGCCTCGTGGTGCAGCGGGCGGCCTTCGTGGCGTTCCCCTACTCGACCCACCACGGGAGCACCTATCGGTCGTCCGGCGACGGGGAGGGGTACGCGCGCGGGTACGCCGAGATAGAGGTCGAGGAGATCCAGGCGACCCGCAACGTGCGGGCCGGCGTCGAGCGGGTCGATGATGGGGGTCGCGATGTGTACCGCGTGATGGTGCTGGTCTCCTCGGAGTTCGATGTCGAGATCCTGCACTACCAGCCTGGCTGGGGGATGCGGGACTTCTTCAAGGCGTGCTGGCGACGGGCGCTAAACCCCCGCGTCTACTTTCCCGGCCTCGCGCACGGCCTGGAGGAGAAGTGGGGTATCGACTACCAGGGCAACGACCTCCCCAGGAAGGAAGCACCATGACTCAGGCGGACATCAAGAAGCGAGAGGCCGACGAGAAGCGCCGAGCCGAGCTCCCCGGCAAGCTGGCGGCCCTGCGGGGGCACGTGGGTGAGGTGGTGCGGCGGTGGCGGGAGTCCGCGATCGCCGTGTCGCTCAGCCTGCACCGCGCCCCGAGCCCAGAGCAGCAGGCCGAGCGCTTTCCCCCGATGCCGAGCGGAACGCCCAAGTGGGCCGAGACGTACGGGCTGGAAGCCCGTCAGGCGGCCGAGAAGGCCGCGCAGGTCGTGTGGCCGGCGTTCGACGAGCCTCAGCCGCTGCCCCCGGTCCGGGAGGGAGAGCGGCGCGCGTGGTCGTTCCACATGGGCGGACTCGGGAACACACCGCGCGTTTTCCCGACCATCGCGGGCCCCGTCTCCTGGTGCGAGGTCTTCCTGGTCAGGCTCCCGGACGGGACGTCCAGGGAGAAGCGAGACATCGCCCACAGCACGTCCATCGTGCAGTACGAGACGCGCGCGGGGGCACTCCAGGCCGCCCACTACAAGCTGTGCCGGGAGGTATGCGAGAGCCTCTACCGCTCGCTTCGCCTGTGTGAGGACGCCACAGCTCCGAGACCTCCCAAGGGATCGACCAAGTAGCATGCCGAACGTCGCCTGCCTCACCCCCTAAGGTCTGCTCGGTCGAGGACCCTGGGCAGGTCATGGAAGACATTGAGTGCGCGCTGTCGTTCTGCCCCGAGATGAAGCGGAGCGGCTACCACTACTGGCAGCCGAACGCCTCTCGGGGGCTCGCGGAGCAGCCGAGCACGGACCTGCCGTCGGGCACGCTGGTGCCCGTGACCCCCCGAAGGGGTCGCGGACACCCTAACCAAGTTTCGGGAAGCGTATCGAGACGAGATCGAGAAGCTCGCCCGCGCGTACGCGAGCGAGCCGGAGGTAGGCTTTGGGTTCCTCGTGACGTACGAGTGACCGCTTACGGACGCTGGATGATGGGGCCGTCGACCACGACACCCTCGGTCGCGGACTGCGCGTCGAGGACGAGCCGGGTGTACTTGGTCGACCCGACGCCAGTGAACGGCACGAGCGACCCGTCCTCCTTGGCGAAGTAGTCGCCCGGCGTGAGCCCGACGAGGCCGGAGAGCGCGACGCCCGGAGGGGCGTAGGTGACGGTCGCGCCGATGGCGTAGGTTCCACCGTCGGACACGCCGATGTACTTCTGGGCGTTGGCGAGCGTCCCGTCGAGCGGGTACACCAGCGCACCGTCTGAGTAGATCGCCGTGAAGGGGTTGATGATGGCACCGGCGATCGCCGTACGGAACGAGTTGGCGTTCGTGTCGACGACGATCGCACCGGAGGCGTTTTCGATTGCAGCAGGAGTCGAGGGCATGGCCGATCCTTTCTGGAGGACGATCCCCTTATCTACGAGGACCGTCGTGGAGTTCGTGGCACCCCCCACGCTGCGCGTCATCGCGCCCGTGGGGACCAAAGCAAGCGGGACCGGAGGCCCCGCGTTGTAGACGAAGTACTGGACGCCTGGCGTGAGCCCCGCGAAGAGCGACGTCAGGCCGGTGTGGCGCACCACGACGGGAGATCCGTCCGAAGCAGAGTTCTCCGCGAACCCTGCCATCAGGGAGACGGCGTTCGCTGATCCGTCGAGCGCGCGCACTCGGTCCGCGTCCCCCAGGGGGAAGTAGACCGCCTGCCCCCGCACCACAGGTCCGCGTGCGGTGGACAGGAAGGTGCAGCACCCATCCGTCTGAGGTGGAGACGGAGGGGTCGATCGAGCGCGACGGCGTTCGGGACATCCACACACCCTTGAAAGTAGGGGCAAGACGACCCGCGCGGGGGGATCAGTATCTGGTTGGGATCTGTGCGGCCTGCCTAGCTCAGCTCCGAACCATTGACCCGCATCGACTCCTTCTCAGGAGGATATGACGATGGGTTGGTCCTGTTCGGTTAAGGCAAGCAACGTGGAGCGAGCTTGGTCGCGGGCCTGTACGGCCCAGACGGGGGACAGCAACACCTTCCAGAGCGGAGGGCAAACCTACTTCTACGAGGTGTCGCGCACCGAGCACCCGGACGGGGCCATCACGGGTACCGTGTTCCGCATGGTCAGCAAGACGCACGCGCGCCCCTCGGGGACCTTTCGCATCAGTGGGGATGGGGAGGTAGAGCGCGCGCCCGCGTACCTGCGGGACATCGATGTCCCGCAGGTGCCGAAGGTCCCCCTCTTTCAGTTCGTGTAGCTCATGGGCGGGCGGCCTTGGCGGCCTCGGTGAGGGCGTCGCGGGCCGGGTTGACCATGCGGTCGGCTCGCTCCCGGAACGCCGCCTCGTGACCTGGCATGACCGCGTAGTGGTCACCCAGGTTGCGCAGGTGCGCGGGGTCGGTGCCGGGGTTCTGCGCGAGCACGGCGAGCTTGTCGCGTCGTCGTTGGCGGGCGACCTCCCACCCCGCGCGGGCGGACGCGCCGATAGCGCGGTCCGGCACGTCGTCGATCCCCGTGAGACCGGTGTTGCCTGGTCGTGGGGGGCCAGGCTTCGCGCCGCTAGTCCCGTAGGCGAGACGCACCTCTCCGGGCAGGCGAGGTGCGTCCGTCTGGCAGGAGGGGCAGGGATGAGGGGAGGAGGCTTCGCTTAGGGGGCGACGACGCTCGAAGCGGAGGCCGCACGAGCACTGGTAGGCGTACAGGGGCATGCGGGCATGATACGCCCGCTCACTGCCGCGTGAACCTGAACCAGAACCAGATGATGTTCACGAGGATCGCTCCCGCGGAGAACCCGAGGACGGCTCCATGCAACAGGGCGTCGCGGACGACGCCCTGTTGCGTTCTCGCGGAGATTTTCACCTTGCGCTTCTGGTGCTGCTTCTCCAGGGCCTCCCAGAACTCTCGGGGCACTTCGAGGTGTTCACCCAGCTTCTCGGCGACGTCGCCCGTGAGCGGGCAGGTCCCATGGACGATCATCTGCATGTAGCTGTTCGGGATCCCCATCCGACGGGCTAGCTCGGCGGTGGTGAACCCCTTGGCCTGACAGGTCTCCAGGATGGTCATTCCGGGGGGTGTGGAGTAGTCGGGGTTGAACGCGGTCATGGCTGCGCCGGCTGCGGGAGGGAGGATGTGGTCTCCGGCACGAACCCCTCGGGGACCGAGCTCCGGTTCTCCAGGCCATCCAGGACGGCCTGCGTGCAGGGGACGTGGGTGAAGGTGGGTCCCCCCGTGGGGAACTGGTACCATCGACGGCGCTCCTGGTAGAAGTAGGCGAAGCACAGGTGCTTCTCGGGGTCGAAGAAGTACCGGGGGCGCGACATGCGCTGGTACATCTCCAAGGAGATCGCGTCGCGTTCCTGGGCCGTCTGCCGCGAGTCCCACCATAGGTAGAACGAGGCGACGAACACGGTCACGGCGACAACCGTCTGCACCATGAGGTACAGAAGGCTCGCGATGAGCTTCGTCTTCTCCCACAGGAACTCAACAAGGTCGCTAAAACTTTGGATGTACATGAGGGGGTTCCTTTCAGGTCTCCTGTCTCCTTGAGTCCCTGGTCTGGAGCTGAGGCGGGTAGACCTTCGCATGGACAAGACCGAGACGTACGTGAGTACCGACATCGAGGCGAACGGACCCGTTCCCGGCCCGCACTCGATGTGGAGCCTGGGAGCAGTGGCCCGCGACCCCAAGGGGGTCGTGCTCGGCCGCTTCTCCGTGAACTTGGAGGACCTCCCGAACGCCGAGCCAGACCCCGAGACGATGGCCTTCTGGGCGCGGAACCCGGAGGCCCTCGCGGCGGCCCGCAAGGACCCCGTGCCTCCTGGTGAGGCGATGACGCGCTTCGCCACCTGGCTGCGCGGGCTTCCGGGCAAGGTCGTGTTCGCGGGCTACCCCGCGACGTACGACTTCCTCTTCGTCTACTGGTACTACTGGGTGTTCGTCGAGGAGATGCCGCCCTTCTCCTTCTCGGGCCTGGACATCAAGACGCTCGCGATGGCGCTGCTCCGGCTCCCCTACCGGCAGTCGACCAAGAAGAACTTCCCCCTCCGCTGGACGGAGGGCCTCCCGCCCCACACGCACGAGGCGGCCGGCGACGCGGATGAGCAGGGCGAGATCCTGGCCCGCATGCTGGCGGAGCTCCACGCGCCCCACGCGCGCCTCACGCAGGAGGAGGTGATCCTCGTGCGCCGGCTCCTTCGCGACGCCGTCGCGGGCAAGTGCAGCCTGTCGGACCGCACGCGGGAGGTCGCTGTGCGCCTACACCAGAAGCTCGCGGACGCGGGGCCGAAGGTGGTTATCGAGTACGCAGTCTTCTCCGCACCCACCTACAGGGGGCGGGTCCCCGCGCGCGAGGACCTGCCTGTCACCCAGCCCGTCCATCCCACCCACATGATCCGCGTCCTCTATGGGGGGATCGTCCGCACCTGCACAGTTTGTGAGGCCGGAGGCTACTTGCTGGCTCCTCCTGGCCCTCTCCTCCTCGCCCCATGTCCAGGCCGTCCATACCCGCGCGACAAGCTCCTGGAGGACGCGGGTGCTTCTCCTGTCGATTCCTCAGCTCCCTAGCTCAAGCGGGGGGTCCGCTGTAGGTCACCTCAAACTAGGAGTCCCCTGTGGCTAAGAAAAACAAAGAGAAGAAGGGCAAAGAGAAGGACCAGAAGACCGCTCAGCCTACGCCGGACGCGAAGAACTACACCGAGACGTCGATGACGGGGTTTGTCGAGCGCGTCTACACGGACGGTCGGACGATGCTGCACGTCGGTTACTGGAACCTGCTCGACAAGATGCGCCCCTACATCGGGGGCGCCACCGTCGAGGGGATGCACAAGAAGAACAACCTCCGGAAGGACCTTGAGAAGCAGAATGGCAAGGACGGGGTCATCGACCTGAACGACCTACTCCATGAGTACACCCACATCCTTATCGCGGAGCTCTCCGACAACGGCCACCTCCAGGAGGCGGCCACCTACCTGTCTCGGAAGTGGTACGCGAAGTTCCCCAACGCGCGCGAGGCGCTCATCGCCTCAGGCAAGGCCCGCTTCGAGGACCTCCCGCTGCTGCTGCCCGTCGGATCCTCCGTCCTGGTGCGCGATCCGAGCGACTGCAACCGGGACCTCGGGGCCGAGGTCGTCGGGATCTCCTTTGACGCCTGGTGGCATCGCCTCATCTTTGAGGTGAAGTTCATTGAAGGGATCAAGGGCAACGCGGTCTACGCGCAGAAGCGGATCCGCGTCCGCGCCCATGATGGCTACCTCCCGTTCGGGGAGCTCAACCTCCGGCCCCTGGACGACCAGAACCGGGAGCGCCTGTCTCGTCGGGGGGAGACCTTCCTGTCTCTACTCACCCGCGACGGAGCGCACTACGCGCAGTACCACGGCAGCCTGGTGCTGAACTACGGCTGGGGCGAGATGACGGTTCGGGCGGATGGCCGCTGCATGATCGACCCGACCGGGTTCGCGCGCTTCGACAAGACCCAGTACGGAGCGTCTCAGAACCAGTACAGCAATCGCTGGTGGGAGGTCGCCGACTCGGACAACGAGGATGCCGGTGCTGCGCGCTGCGCGCTGACCCCAGACATGCTGTGGATGACCTCTCCGATGGTGGCGGGCTACTCGCTGACCGCCAAGCGGTGGGGTAAGTTCCTCATCGCCAACGTCTCCGAGATCAACTTCCGCGACGATGCCATCGACGCGCTCGTGCTCGACGACCGGAAGAAGAAGCTCATCATCGCTCTCGTCAAGCACAACGACGACAAGCTGCGGTTCCGGGACGTCATCGAGGGCAAGGGCGGGGGGACGATCTTCCTGCTGCACGGCACGCCGGGAACGGGCAAGACGCTGACCGCCGAGGCGGTCGCTGAGGCCCTGCACCAGCCGCTGTACTCGGTGTCGATCGGCGAGCTCGGCACCGACCCTGAGTCGCTGGAGAGCAAGCTCACCACCATCCTGGAGCTCGCCGCCATGTGGCGGGCGGTGCTGCTGCTCGACGAGGCCGACATCTTCCTGGAGAAGCGCGCCTCGGACATCGAGCGCAACGCGATGGTCGGTGTGTTCCTCCGGCTGCTGGAGTACCACAACGGCGTCCTCATGCTGACGACCAACCGCGTCAACGAGTTCGACGCGGCCTTCCACAGCCGGATCTCGCTCGCCATCAAGTACCCCAAGATGGGCCGCGAGACCCGTGAGGCCGTGTGGACGCGCCTGCTTAAAGCCTCTGGCTTCGGGCACATCGAAGCCTCCAAGCTCTCCCACCTGGAGATCAACGGACGCGAGGTGAAGAACCTCATCCGCATCGCCTCCATCTCCGCCAAGGAGGAGGGAGTCGCGCTGTCGGTCCAGCACCTGCTCGACTGCTACGCCCTCCAGCAGGAGTTCATCGCCGACGCGACCGCCTCCAGCCGCCAGAAGCGCCAGAAGCGCCCGAAGCGGGTCAAGGCCGCCTAGCGGTCCCGCAGCTGCACATGGGTCATAGTCGACGACTATGACCCATGTGCATCGCCCCCAAAGACTCCTACTTCCTCATCACGAGCGACGAGGACGGCATCAAGATCCGAGAGATCGACGAAGCTGACCTCGCCGAGTTCCTGTACCACAAGCCCGGATGCCACGGTGGAGTCCCCGACCAGTACAAGGGGTCGTTCGAGGGCGCGGCGGCGAACAAGTCCCTCGTCATCAAGGGGCGCATCGTGACCCCGCGACGTCGAGGCCGTCGCTTCGTGTCCTGCTAGCCGAACCGCTCGGTGTCGGTGCCTGGAGGTGGGCCGGGAGGTACCTCCCCCGTCGTGGCGAGCACCTGGATGTCGCGGACGGGCATGTCGAGCGGGTAGTGCTCTGACCACTCGGTCGTGCAGGCAAGGTTCAGGGTCGTGGTGAAGTAGGGCTCGTCGGCGTTGTCGTCGTAGCTCTCCTCCGAGTCGGCTCCAATACTTACCTGGGATATCTCGATCCCCTCGCTGGACAGGCGGGACCTCGCGACCCCCCAGAGGTAGCTGGCGGTCTTGTCGGCGATCTCGCGCTGGTCGTGGACGTCGCGCGCGAACACGTCGATGTCCGCCGAGAGCTCCCACTGTCCTCCGTACTCCATCGCGGTGGGCCGACGGAACGGTTCCACCACGACCCCCACCACGTCCCCCTCGCGGAGGTTACGGCCTATCGCGACCACGACACCCGGTACCGCTGTGGTGAGGGGCGTGTTCCCCGACACGGGGAACGGTCCTCGCTCCCCAGCGTCGTAGCGGTAGTCGGCGACGGCCGACTCCTTGCGGGTGAGGGGCTTCTTGAGGGTCACGACCCCGCGCGCGGGGTCGGTGGTGAACTCCGACTCCTCCAGGACGTAGTCGTACGGCTGCACGCGGATCCGCATGGACCGCGGGACGAAGGGGCGGCTTGCCAGCAGGTCGAGCGGGCCCTTCGGTTTGAGGGTCTCCTTCCGCACGTCGAGGAAGGCGTCCACCAGGACGACGAGCTGCTTGTGGTGCAGGTCGTACGCGAGGCAGAGCCAGTAGATGCCTGGCGGGGAGGGGAAGGGCTGACCTGGCCGGATGGCGCTTGGGTCCTCGCGGACCCACTCGACGAATGCCCCCCGCTTGCCCGCGAAGTAGGTGAGACGGACGCGCGAGTGAACCAAGCCCCGGTAGTGGTCGGCGCTCGTGATGACGGGGTTTGCCCCTCCGATCTTCACCACGATCCCCCGCTGGGGCCGCTCGCGTAATCCGTGCTTACCTTGCACCTGGAGGTCGGGGAACGCCGCGTGGTCGGCCCAGTAGCGCTGAAGCTCCTCGACCAGGCGGCGGCCGAGAAGCTCGGTCATTCGTAGGAACATCTTGACAGGGGCCGCGTGATAGGGGACGTGCTCAGCTCTTAGGGCCCGCTACCCCTCGGCTCACTCCCATGAGCGCACCCATGTACGAGTGCACGGGGCCCTGTCGCGGTAAGTGGACGGCGGAGGCGACCTTTCCCTACGGGAAGTGTCCCCGCTGCGGGACTTCCCTCTTCAACCCCGCCGCCCAACCCCTGCGGGTCGTGCCCCTCTCCGTCTTCATGGCCGAGGAGGCCCGGTCCACATCCCCGGATAAGCTCAAGACATGAGTCCAAACGAACCCTCGCGCCGTGCTATCCCCGCGGCCACCAAGATCCCCCTCGTCGTCATAGGCGAGCCCTTCCAGCGTCCCTGCGATCAGACCGTCGTGGTCTTCCTCCGCAAGCCCGAGTGGCAGCAGGCGACCCTGATGACGAACGGGATGTTCTCGGTCACCTCCGCGTGGGGAAACTACGCCTACTCGTGGAACGGCTTCGGGGACGACTTCGTCGGGTGGTTCTGCGGGATCGACGGCAGCTACCTGCTGTCCAAGGTGAACCCCGGCAACGTGTTTGACCGAGAGACGTCCGAGAGAATGGCCCGCAACCTCGTGCGAGATCTCCGTCGCGACAATACCATCACTCCCGGCCAGGCACGAGCGCTACGCAAAGACGTCGACATCGGGAGCGAATCGGAGGCGGTTGACTGGTTCAGCAAGACCCACGCGACGGCGGACTACTCCGAGTCGGTGCGCGTCTCGGACCACACGGACTGGAACGCGGTCCCGGTCGCGAGCATGCCAAACCCGCAGGCTGCGGCATACTGTCGTAAGGGCCTGCCCGCCCTCCAGCGGGCGCTTCGGCGAGCTCGAAAGGAAGGGAAGATCTGATGTCCAAGGGCAGCAGGCGGGTGGTCTTCTGGTCAGCGGTTACGGCCGCCGGCCTTGGCGTGACGCTCGCGGCGGGCACGAGCGCGGGTCAGCGGGTCCTCGGGACGTGGCAGGACGCGGTCGCCACCTGGACCTCGCTGGGCACCCTCGCGTCAGGTGCCGCTGGGGGCCTAGCGGCCGTTCGTCGCGCGGGCCAGGTGGTTCGGTCCGTCCTCACGCGGGTCAGCTCCGCGGCGGATCGCCCCGGCGATTAACCCGCATGGCCACCCTACCGAGCTACGAGATCGTGAGGGCGCGCGAGGACGCGCGCGTTGCGGCCTTCTTGGCTCCCTACAAGGGGAACGCGTCTTCCGAGGTGCTCAGCCTAGTCCTGACGACCAAGAGGGAGCGCATCGACCAGGCGCTCACCCCGTACCGACCAGGGCTCCCCCCGAAGGACCTCGTGCTCCTCCATGCGAGTTGGCAAGCGTATGCTGAGGGGTTTGAGGCGGGTGTCATCTACGACTTCTACGTCGTCGACGGGGTGCTGTTCTACAAGCTGCACCACGAACCGTGCACGAACATCCGGCCCGTGACTGCGTTCCCCGACTGGGACAAGCTGGAGTTTCGACCCTGGTGCGCCACCTGGGACGACACGGAGGTGTGGCTCGCCCGGCGACGAGAGCAAACCTTGACAGCCAAGGTTGCCGACAGATAACTTACCAGTTGGTCACGGGTCCGACGGGATCGCCAGGGCCTCGCCGACCTCGGCGTTAAGGAGGGCTGCCGGAACAGGCTTCTGCGTTGCTTGGTTCCGCAAGCTGGAGGAGTACACAGGTAACGCAACGGGTTGAGGTGTGATGCTTGCACCCTAACTCCGAAGGGCCGTGTTGGGGTGACCTGACACGGCCCTTCCTTTTGACCCTCTGCAATCTTTTTTCGGGTACGAGGTCCGACCTGCAATGTTTTTTCGGATTAGAGGCCATTCTCGTAATCTTTTTTCGGGTACGAGGTCCGACCTGCAATGTTTTTTCGGAGAAGGGCCCAGCCAGGCCCAGGAGGAACGTCATGAACAGCATCCTGGTAGAAGTGAGGGCCGCCGAGGGCGGCGACGACGCGAAGAACCTCGTGCGCCAGCAGGTACGCATCTATGTGCGACGCTGCGAGCGGAGGGGTCTTTAGCGCGGCTCTCGTTGAGGAGCGACCGGGGATCGCGATCCTTGAGGTGTCCGGCGCCGGCGCGGAGGCAGCCTTTGCGGACGAGCCCGGCGGGCACCGGTGGCAGCGGGTCCCCGAGACCGAGAAGCGGGGGCGCGTCCATACTTCTTCGCTGACGGTCGCCATCCTTCCTGTAGCGACAGACGCTGAGGTAGATGTACGAAGTTCCGACTTTGAATGGCAAGCCACCCGAGGCAGCGGAGCAGGAGGCCAGCATCGCAATAAAACGAGCTCAGCCGTCATCTTGCGTCATATACCGACGGGAATCGTGGTCCGCTGCGAATCGGAACGCAGCCAACACAGCAACCGACGCACCGCGATGTCCCTCCTCCTGTTCAAGCTGAGAACCCAGAGCCAAGAGGGTGCGCAAGCAGGCCGAGCCAAGCTGCGACGTGATCAAGTTGGAAGAGGGTGTCGCGGAGATAAGATCCGTACGGTCGCCGTTCAGCGCGACGAGGTTGTCGACCACCGACTGAACAAACGCTGGAGCTACCGCGAGTATGAGCGAGGAGGATGGTAGGCCGCTAGGCGGCAGCATGCGGGCATACCCCTCCGTTGACCGCGCGTCCGCAGTTGCAGTTGAAACATAGCACTCGGTACCCGTCTGGATACTTCTGCCTCTTCAACCACCTATATAGTTTCCCGTGGAGGTCGATACGATGCTTCTTGCCTCCACCCATCACGTGGTCGATGGTTAGGAACCCGATTCGGTCCTCTCTGCAACATTCGCAACGTCCCCCATAGGCCGTCAGTACCTCAACCTTCAGGGTCTGTTCGCGCTTCCGAAGTCGGAGCTTGCACCGATCACACCAACGAGGTCCCTCTCCCTCACATTTTGGCGCCCCACATCGAGGGCATAAAGTAGGGTCGACTTGGTGGGCTTCGCGTCTCGTCTTTCCCTTCTCTTGGTACTTCTCCCGACATGCGGTGCAGAGCTTCCCCGGGGAGTCCAGCGGACCTCGACAATCCGCGCATCTTCCTGACGCGACTAGCGCGGCCTTCCTCCGCCGGTCATACTCAATAGCGCAACCACATGTCTGTTTACCAAGACGCGGCGGGTTCGTCCCACACCTGACACAGAGTCCGGCCTCTTGGAGGGACTTACGCCTGGCGGTTTGCCAGGCTGTCTTCTTGTTCATACTTCTACGCTGGCCATAAACCCAGCACAAAAACATCCTGGGGCCGGCGGTGGACCTACCGCGACTACGAGCGCGGCGACTGGTAACCGATCATCGTTGAGCGGTTAGGTCCCCCAGGAAGGTCTAGGCGCTCATCCGTGAGCGCCTAGCCGTGGGGATTGGCTCGCAACGAATGCGCCGGGCCAGGATCTTCATCGCCCACGGCTGAGGGAGTGCGGGGGTCGTGAAGACGAAGCCGAACGGTCGACGCAGCATGCGCGTGACCTGCACGTTGAAGGGCGTGCAGGCTTCTTGCAGGACCTTCCGGTACTCCTCGATGTCCTCGTACTCGGACTCGTCGCGCCAGCGGTCAGCGAGGCGGCACGCAAGGTCGCGGATCGCGTCGAAGAACGGACGAACGACGTCCATGGGGCGGGAGGGGGTCGAAGGTGGGCTCATACCCACTTGTCAACGATCCCTACGACTTCAGAGCTGACCCGAGCCGCGCGCGAAGGGAGTCGAGGACCCCGCGGGCGTCGTCGTTCATGGCCCGCATGGTCTTCTCGGCGTGGGTGAGCTCGCTTTGGAGGCGAGCTACCTCCTCGGTGAGTCGGCGGATCTCTGCCTTATGGGCGGCTGCCTCACGGCCGATGCGCGTGACGATGTCGACCTCGTCCTCGATGAGGTTGTCATCGTCCAGGTGCCTGCGAATGGTGCCCTCCAGCAGGAGTCGGCGCTGCTCGGACTGGCGACGAACGCGAATCGCCTCGTTACGGTCGCGCTCAGCGAGCGCTAGTTGACCGCGCAGGTAGGAGGGATCATCCTTGTCATCGACGGTCTCTGATCCTTCAAGGATCGCGTTGATGTACCGGACGTGCGGGCACTTGCAGGTGTCGTCCTCGGGGCAGTCCTTGAGGTGCTCGACGCTGTAGTCAACGACGTAGCGGGCGAGCCACGCGGCCAGGAGGTCCGATCGGTCCTTCTGGGCGCGAAGCTCCTTCTCTAGCTCGATCTCGCGGGTGGTGGGCATGGGTTCCTCTCTGATTGCCTCCTCTGAATACCCCACACGCCAGGATCTGTCGGTAGGTCGCCTCTCCCCCAGCGGATCGCATGGCGGACAACGCGACACGCAGCTACATCCTGGAGAACGCGGCCGAGTGGGCGAGGCGCGAGCGCAAGTGGCACCGACGCCTGGAGTGGGAGCGCCGGTGGAAGTGGATCGGGGCGGGCGCGCCCCCCGTCGTTGCCGCCGCGGGCGGACTCGTCGTCCACCTGTGGGGGCATCAGACGCTGGTGGTGGTGGTCGCCCCACTGCTCCTGGGCCTCATCGGCCTCCGCAGCCTGGTGGCGAGCGGGCGGATCAGCGAGGGCAAGTACGAGGAGGTCTGGGCGATCGCCGACCGAGTGTCCAAGGTGTACAGGTCGCTGCGGGCCCGGCTCGACGACGGGGAGGACCCCACCCTGCTGCGGGTGGCGGCCGACGCGGTGGAGGCGGAGGCCCGCCTGGGGGTGCCCGAGGCGCTGCGGGGCGCGATCCGACTCGCTAGCGGAACGGGTCACCCTTAGCGAGGCGGCTCGCGGCGACCTCCAGCAGGAGCTCGGCCATCTCCTGTCGCGCGCGGCGCACGGCACGGTCTCCGAACGTCAGGCGGCGGATGCCCGGGTGGACCCAGGCGTCCGCGATGCGTTCGGGGGCGACGCGAAACAGCGTCGTCCCGAAGGGTCCTCGCATGGGGACGACGAGAGGACCCTTGCGGCTCGGGTCGTGCCGACGCGCCATCTCCTGAGTGAGCCAGGGCATCGGGTGGCGCGGGACACCCTTGGACAGCAGCTCGTCGAGCCCGTAGTAGGTGGAGGTGACCTCCACCTGGTTGCCCACGACCCGGAAGGAGAAGGACTTGTCGATGGGAGGCCCGCCCTGCGGCTGCCCCTCCTGCGCGTGGTGGACCCGCTTGGGCGCATCGACCCCCCCGATCTGGGCGGACGCGCTGCTCCCCCCGTGGGAGCCGGGGGCCTTGAGGCTCCAGTTGCGGCGGGCGAAGTCCTTGCGGGCCTCCTCCGCGAAGACCTTGACGAGTAGCTTCCCGATCGCCTGGACCTCACGGGGTGTCAGGGGCTCCCGCTTGATCTTCGACCACGGCTTGAGGTAGGTGCGGCGCGCGACTCGTAAGCCCTTCATGCCCTCATGATATCGGGCTCCAGCGAGAGGGTTGACGAAATAAGTCAGCTCCGATCTTTGCGTTCCTCTCTACCTGTTAGGGAGGAACGAGATGGCACACCAGATCACCATTAGCGACGCGTTGTTGACCCGCCTGCGTGAGCTAGCGAGCGACAAGACGGGGCTTGACCAGGCCGAGGAGCAGGGAAAAGAGTTTCGAGTCCCGGAGGCCAGCGAGGGAGATCCGGAAGCAGCCTACGACTTAGGTTGCGCGGACGGTGAGATCCTGCTGGCTCGAAGCCTGATCGCAGAGATCGACAAGGTGAACTCATGAGCGACATCGCTGATATCCGACGGAACAAGCACCTGGACTCATTGGTTCGCACTTTTGAAGGAAAGGTCCAGAGCCTGCGCGAGATGATCGACGAGATGCTGGCTTCCGGGAGTGCTGCGCGACTCAAGTTCGCGCACTCCCAGGGCCGCAAGGTGGGGGGTCTGTACCAGGTCAAGCGGCCCGTATGGACCCTGTGGGTCGGTGATGACGGGGTTGACCTCTCCAAGATCGGAGCGGAGTACGCCGCCAGTCAGATGAACCCCCGTCCCGACCTCAAGCTCCTTGAGGAGCAGGGAAACGCAGCCTACGAGAAGGCGTTGAAGGAATCACGCTAGATCGCCCTCCTCGTCGGGAACTTCAGCTCCCGTCAGACGGCTCGTGTTTACTACCCCCCATGAGCAAACACACCTTCCCCACCCTGTACGAGAAGAGCAGCACGGGCGCGATCAAGCAGTGGACCATCTCGGTGGATGGCAACGTCATCACCACCGAGTGGGGCCTCAAGGGAGGCGCCCTCCAGAAGACGAGCGACCCCATCACGGAGGGCAAGAACCTCGGCAAGTCGAACGCCACGACCCCCGAGCAGCAGGCGATGCTGGAGGCGGAGGCCAAGCACACCAAGAAGAAGAAGTCGGGCTACGTCGAGTCGATCGACTCCGCCGAGGCCGGCGAGGTGGACGCGCTCGTGCAGGGCGGTGAGTGGCCCATGCTGGCGGAGGTCTTTCGAGACCACGCGCACAAGGTCGTCTACCCCGCCGTCATCCAGAAGAAGTACGACGGGCACCGCTGCATCGCGCAGGTGGACAAGGCAGGCAAGGTGACGCTGTGGTCGCGCGAGCGTCGCCCTATCGAGACGATGCCTCACATCCAGAACGAGCTTGAACGCGTCTGCGCACTCGCGGGCATCAAGGACTGCTTCCTCGACGGGGAACTCTACATCCACGGGATGGGGTTCCAGTTGCTCACGAAGTTCATCAAGAAGTATCGGCCCGGCGAGAGCGAGAAGGTCCAGTACCACATCTACGACATCATCACCGACGAGTGCTACCGGAAGCGGTACGCACGACTGTCGTTCATCGAGGAGCACGGGGACAAGACCAAGGTCGTCCGCGTCGAGTCGATCTTCGTGAACAACGAGGCCGAGGCCGCGGAAGCCTTCGCGCACTTCGTGTCCCTCGGCTACGAGGGGCTCATGATGCGCCTGCTCGGTGAGGGCTACAAGCGGGGCAAGCGCACTTGGTTCCTCCTCAAGATGAAGGGGTTCCTTGACGCGGTCGCCCGCGTCAAGAAGCTCATCGAGGGAACGGGCAAGCTCTTGGGCCATGTCGCCGTGTACGAGTGCGAGACACCCGAGGGACGCACCATCCTCGTCACGGCGACGGGCGAGTTCGGCCCACGCAAGGCCGCGTGGGAGCAGCAGACCGGGATCGGGGAGAACCTGGAGTACCAGTACTTCGAGCGCACCGACGACGGCCTCCCCCGCTTCCCGACGGCCCTAAGGTTCGTTCCCGGCCTGCACTCGTGAACCCCGCCGAGGCCACCCTCGCGGAGCAGCCCGTCATGCAGCGGGCCGCCCGCGAGTCGTATCGGGTCGCCCGCGCTGCCGCGACGGGCGAGGAGATCCTCGCGTGGGCGGAGACGGTCGTCGAGATGGAGCAGGAGGCCACTGCGTCCCACTGGCCCCTCACCGCGTGTGGGCCTGGCTGCGCGCACTGCTGCCACATCCCGGTGGAGGTGTCTCCCGTGGAGGTCACGATCCTTCACCGCGCCTCGTGCCTTTTGCCGGGCTACGAGGAGAGGGTCCGCGCCTCCGCCTCCGCTGACGCGGAGGGGCGGGTCGCATGTCCACTCCTCGTGGCGAACCGATGCGTCGCGTACGCGGCCCGTCCGGCCGCGTGCCGCGGGGAGAACTCGACGAGCGCTGAGGAGTGTGCCCAGCCTAGGGGGAGCCACCACTACTACGGGGAGGTCCGCATGCTTTCCCGCAGCGTCATCGGGGGCGCGACGATCGCTTTTGGGGAGCGCGGCCTGGACGTTCGCCCGCTGCTCCTGCGTCGTGCGCTCGCCGAGGTCGCCCATCTTCCACCTGACGAGCCGCTAGAGAGGTGGCTCGCCGGGGAAGTCCTGTTTTCCCCCGCCAGTCGCATGCCGTATGGTCGACGCGTCAAGTCCATGCTCCTCCAGATCAGTAGGCGCAAAACCCAACTCACGTAGGATGAACCTCATGCTGTTTCGTGTCGGAATCCCCAAGCTGTCAGGCCAGATCGCGCGCACCCTGCACCGCCTGCGTCAGCCCGGCATGGTGTCCGCAGGAGCCCTGTGGCGGCCCGACCGGGAGCAGTTCGCCTCGCCGGGCCTGCTGGCGCTGCGCATGGAGCTCGCGCTCGACTCTGGCGGGTACGTCGCGGCGACCCGCGGCGGGTTCCCCTGGACCGTCGAGCAGTTCGTGACGCTCGCCTGCGCTTATGGCTGGGACTGGTGGAGCCAGATGGACCTGCCATGCGAGAAGGCCCTCGCGCCCAACCAGGCGGCCGTGCGCGCGCGGGTCGAGGAGACGGCCCGCCTGCTCGAGTTGTGCCTCCTGGAGGCTCGGCGGCAGCGGGGAGATAGCGGTCGGTACCCGTGGATGCAGGACCCGGTGCCTGTCCTTCAGGGCCGTAGGCCCGACGACTACGCCTACAGCGCGGAGCTCGCGACCAAGGTGATGGGGGGCAAGCTGCCCAACTTCGTCGGGATAGGCTCGATGTGTACGCGCCACGTCAACGGGCCGGACGGCATCCTGGCGATCGTGGACGCCCTCGACCAGATCCTACCTAAGAACACCCAGTTCCACCTCTACGGGGTCAAGGGGGATGCGCTTCCCCACCTCAAGAACAACCCTCGCGTCAGGTCGTGCGACTCGATGGCGTGGGACGACCGCGCGCGCTGGGCCGCGTTCGCGGAGGGACGACCCAGCGCGCGCGTCAAGGAGCGTGTGAACCACATGCTGCACTTCACGGAAGTAAACCTGGCACACATACGATAGACAGCTCCCGCTCCACCTGGGTATCCTCCCAACGTACGGGGCGCGATGTGTGCCCAGATGAACAAAAGGACCTTAGATCATGAGTAAGAAGCTATACGTGGGGAACCTCCCCTACGGCGTCGACGACGCCGAACTCGCCCAGACCTTCAGCAGGCACGGTGCGGTCAAGAGCGCCCAGGTCATCCGTGACCGCACGACCGACCAGTCCAAGGGGTTCGGGTTCGTCGAGATGGAGACCGCCGCGGAGGCGCAGGCCGCCATCGACAAGCTGCACGGCACGCAGCTTGGTGGGCGCACCTTGACGGTCAACGAGGCCAAGCCTCGTGAGGACCGTGGCGGCGGCGGAGGCGGTGGCTACGGTGGCGGGGGCGGCTATGGTGGTCGCGATAGCGGCAATCGCCGTCGCCGCGACGACGATGACGGCAACCGTCGCTCACGCTACTAGCTCTCAGCTCCGGTTCGGGCTCACTCTCCGGGTTCCCTCCCATGCGGGAACCCTCCATCCATCCCGGTGAGGTCCTCCTCACCGACTTCAGCAGCAACACCTACGCCTACAAGTACCGCCTCTCCTTCACGGGAGAGCGGAGCTTCCTGCGCGTCCACAGAACCGATCTCCACATCGGACAGGCAGCCCTGATCTGCGATCTGTCCCTAACCCGGCCCGAGGCCGAGGCCCTGGGCGCGGCCTTGGACATCTACCTGATGTGCGGGGGGTTGCGTAACAGGTACGAGCTACATCCGAGCCGTGGTGAGTACCCCCTCATACACTCGAACGGCAACGTGACGCTTGGGAAGTTCGTCACGTTGCCGAGCGGGCGGGTCTACACCTGCAAGTCGCTCGCGACCTACCGCGCCGACCTGGTCGATAGCTTCGGGCTCGTCGTGGACGAGCCGCAAGGCCACGAGTGCGTGGGTCTTGGCGACCGCGTCGCTGACCTGGCGCTCGACCTTGCGGACGCCACCATGCTGCGAGATGGGCTGGCGCAGTTCGTCGCGTCCGCTCAGTTAAGCAGCCTTCCCTCCTGAGGAAGCATGGAGCGGAAGGCTCCCTCGACCCTGGTGGGCTGCCAGCGTGTGATGCGCGGGGTGCAGGACTCTCCACGCTCGATGAGGCCGCTCCATACGGAGACGCCATCCCCGCGGGCCTCGCTGAGCAGCAGCACCCCGTCCTGACATCCAGGCACCTCGTCGAGTCGGCCATCCAGGTAGAGGAGCTCGATACGACGCTCCTCGGCGGGGTCGTCCGGGACCTTGGGCATCCAGCACTCGGCCGCGTGGAACACCGCGAAGGCCCCCTCGAGTTGGTGGCACAGCGCCCGGAGGGCCTCTCGCTGGTCCTCCAGCCGAGGGATGCGGGACAGGTCTGAGGGGACCTCCGCGTGGACCTGTCCCAAGAGGTCTCGCCACATCACGAAGCCAAACGGCGCAATGCGCCCGTCCCGAGCGAACTTGCTCTCGATGAGGTGCTGTATCCGGGCGACCGCTTCGTCCCGGTCGAAGGATGTTGGGTACATGTCTTGCATAGTGGCCTGATGAACCCTCAAGAGAGCTGAGCGAGGAGGACAGTGATGAAGGACATCAAGACGTGGGCACGGGACATCGTACGAGACGCGCGTCGGACTGGGTCGACCACCCAGATCGCACGGGCTGCCGTGCAGGGACGCACCGACGTGGCGGTCGTGCTGCCGAGCAGCAACGCGGCCCTGGACTTCCGCACGCACTACCTGGTGCCCGCGGCCGTCCGGGCTAACCTCGCGGTCGAGCAGCTTCCCAAGAGCCCAGCCATCAGGATCTTTGGAGACGACGGCACGAACCACTATGTGTACGTGCTGGTGGCCGGACAGGACGTGCAGGGGTTGCCCGCGGTGCCTCTCCTGTTCGACCCGGCCGTCGTGTACCTGGTCTCGACGTTCGGGCAAGGGGCGTCCCCCGTGGCGTCCCTGCGCGAGATCATCCTGTACGGGACGACCGCGGGGACGGCGGGCCTGCTCGGCCTCCTGCTGCGCCCGCACCTGGGGCGCTGGGCGGTCGGGGCTGCCGTGGCGGTCGGGACGCTGGTTCCCGCGCTGCGCGCGCTACGCCGGCTGCGCCGCCGGTAGCGTGAGAGAGGGGCCTGACCGCGCACTCAGCACGAGCCCCGCGGGAAAGCTGCGCAGCCACTCGGAGTCGTGCCCCACGTAGAAGTGTGGGCACGACTCCTTGCCACAGGAGTGCCCCGTCTCGATGACGAGCAGGTGCGGAGGGAGGTTCGACACGAACTCCACGTAGGTTGGGTTGAACGGGGAGCCGGCGACCTGCCGCACGGTGCTCGCGTCGACGACCTTGATCGTTCCCCCCTCGCACGACACGACGGTCATCTCAGTTCGAGACCCCTCGCTCCAGCACAGGCTGGTCTGGGGGATGCGATACTCGGCCTGCATCGACAGGAAGCCGTCACGTTTGCGGCACTTGATCCCCACGGTCTGGAGCAGGTCGCGGAGCACCTTGGTGAGGTGGAACTTCTCGCTGTGGTGGTTCGGGGTCGACATGACCGTTAGTCGATGAGGTTAGCTACTTCGGAGCTGAGTCCCACAAGGCCGCGATCGCGTCCCGCCCTACCTGGGCCGCCAGGGCGCGCAGCTTGCGGACCTTGTTGGCGTCCTTGCGACGCACCCGCGAGATCCAGCGCTCGAAGTCGCCCCCGTGCTGGCGGGCGAGGCCGGCGGCCCCGTCCACGATCTCACCGAGCTCGGTGACTCCGAGAAGCAGGGTGTAGCGTCCCTGCCACTCGTAGACCGAGAAGGGCGCGCGCTCCCAGACGAGGAGGCCCCGCGGGGGTCCCGGTTCGCACCTGCGGTTCGAGGCCGTGTAGTAGCTCACCGGCGAGCCCTGGGGGCCGATCCCCGGACGAAGCTGAAGTGGACGACGCGGAGCTCGCGCTCTCCCTCCACCAGCACGGCGACGTGCTGCCCCCCGACGAGATGGTGGTGGGAGTCCTCGCGGAGGAAGCCCTGAAACGTGGCTGTCTGCTCGATGCGGCGTGGGGGTGACAGGTCCTTCTGGTAGACCTCGACGAGGACCCGCGACCCCACCTGGCGTCGCTTGAGGTTAGCCCGCAGGCGCGTGAAGTCCATCAGTCCTCCACGTGCCGAAGGCCGAAGGACGTCGCGGCGCTGACGAGCGCGCGGAACGCGTGGTTCTCGGTGGGTCCCGCGTCGTGGATGCCTCGGCGGTGGCGAAGGCGTGCGCGCCAGCAGCCCGACCGGCCCGAGTGGAACCCGCTGGGGTCGAAGTACACCTCGACGTCGGCCGTCGTGTAGCTGTCCTCGTGGAGCGTGTGGGGAGACGCGTCGGGCGGCAGGGGCTCGAACGCCGACTCCAGCGGGTCGCAGAGACACGAGTGCAGCCTCTCGCTGCACGTCGCGCAGCGGTCGCCTCCGTCCGTGACCAGGCACAGGTAGCTTGAGGGCTGGACCTTTCGGCGCATGAGGGGCAGCGACGCGCGGCAGAACGGGCAGGCCACCAGGCCCGCCACCTCCCCCATGCACCAGGAGCCCGTCCATAGGTGGGAGGCCAGCATCCCTCCGTTGTGGACGCGGAACCGAATGTGCGACTCGGCGCGTCCGCAGCAGGTGGGTCGGGGACGCAGCGCCTCGATCTCCTGCCGCCGTCGGTCGAGTAGGTTGCCGCGGAACTCTCGGATCTGCCTGGGAACGTCGCTCATCCCTGATGGGTAGAGCGATGCCGACCGACCGGAGCTGAAGGAGTTTCGTCAACCCACCCGCTGGGCTACGAGACGTCAGCTCCATCCCGCCGGAAGGTTCCGACCCTTGGTCATGCAGACCTTCATCCTGCGGGAGGAGCACGTGAAGCTGCTCCGCGCCGCCTCCGTCGACACGAACCTGGCCGAGTGGGGAGCCCCCACGATCGACCCGAAGCGCCCCTTCGGGAACGGCGACATCACCGGGGACATGGCCCGCATCCTCGGGATGGGGGACCCGTCGGAGCTCGGGAAGACCGACCGGGAGCGGTTCGAGCGTCTGATGCTGAAGCTCTTCCGGGAACTCGGCGACGCCCTCCAGGTGGTGCTGGCGGCCGGGTCGTTCGCGCCGGGGACCTACGTGCAGGGGCTGGTGGACGGGCGCCACTCGTGGCGGCGCGTCGATCGGCTTACCGACTGATAGCCTATATGGCTATCAAGCCATCTAGCTAGCTCTTTAATTCAGAATAGAACACGCCGTAGCTATATTCGCTTAAATCGACCCATTTGTCCTCGTGAACTTTAACTGAGGTATGTGGTGCCACACACCATAAGTAACCAGGCCACGGTTGGAGAGCTGCAATGATTAGTTGCGTTTTATTCACAGTAACGTGAAGCGGAACAGTTTGATTGATTATGTCAACCCACCCTGTGTAGGGTGCGTTATTGATGTATGTTATTATAGGTAGGGGCAAGGATTCTAACCCCAGGCTCTCCAAATTCATGTGCTTAAAGCGAGCTGCTGATAGTTCTTTAGCCGTTTTTCGTGGGTCTTCATTGCTCCAATTCTTGGGATAGTCGACCTCAAAAATGGGTACGAGACTATCGACGACGCTCCACATAATTAAGATTCTTTGCTTCTTGGTAGTCACTTCTTTCCATGACCTATTGTTTATAGATATACGATTGTCAATCGCGGACAACGCGATTCTATGTATTATAGACCTCAAACAATCAAACAAGTGTGACTTACACACCTTACCTTCCCAGTCCCTGCACTTTACACTGTAAGTGGTGGATGCGTGACATGCCCCGTTGTGTTTATCAAGAGAAGTGTTCCTGACACTTACGTAGTCGCATGTAATAGCACGGAACAGCACATACTCGTCCAACAGACTGTTACCATCTCTCTGTATCACAGAATATTTTGATCCCGCGGGGGCTTCTGCCAGTACGACTCTTATGTCAGGAGGTACTGATCGAGCCAGTTCAATAGGTTTTTGAATTGACTCGTCTAATATCCCCTTAACCTCTACAAAAACGCGGGCACCAGGTAGCCAGAAGTCGGGCAGGTACCACGTCCCGCTCGGTAGCTGGTAGCCCTCCTGCTCGTAGGTCCACTCGATCCCCTTGGAGTCGAACCACTCGGCCCAGGCGGCTTCCAGCTTGGAGCGGAACTTGACGCCCTTGTAGGTGGTGGGGATGGCGGCGATGCGAGGTGGGGTGCTCATGGGGTGCGTCCTGCCTGGGGTTCGAGGTGTTCGACTGCGGGGTACCAGGTGCGGCATACCCTCAGAGCTGACGTCTTGAGCCGGTCGAGCACCCCGAGCAGGTGAGAGGCGGCCTCGCCCGACCGGATCTCCGTCTCCGAGTACCGGAGCGCCGAGTAGCCGAGGGCGTAGAACGCCTGGGCGGTCTCGGTGTCGTAGTCGATGCACGCCGACGGATCGCGGAAGCGGCAGCTGGGGCCATGGAAGGCTTCACCGTCGCAGAAGATGAGGATCGTCCGTCCATCCTCCAGGCGCACCTCGATGTCGGCCTCTCGGCAGGTCGTCTCCCCTCGGACTTGGATCGTGCGCCAGCGATTGCGAGCGTGGATGACGATGCCTTCCGCCTCCATCTGGCTCACTAGCTCGTCTTCCAGGCCGCTGTGGAGCGTAAGGAGGGTCAGAGTCTGATGGATGGTTCGGACCTTCCGCGTGTGCATCATGCGGTCGAGGATCTCCTTCCCGAACGCATGCTCACCGATGGCCCGCAGCACCGGGTAGGTGACCCCCGCTTGCTGTCGGATGTCGTTGATGCGGTCGCCGGCCTGGATGGCGTGAACGACCCTCTGATAGGTGGGGTCCCCTGGCTCCCAGCGAAGCGTCCTCGCAGTCAGCCCGTCTCGCCGCACCATGGGCACCTTGCCCTTTGGGCTGAGGTGATCAGTCGGCTTGGTGTCGAAGGTCAGGGCCTCGTACTGGCGCTTCCCGAGCTTCCTCCGCAGGTCGTCGCAGGTGGGGCAGCGCTTACGCCCCTTGAGCGCCTTGTCGCGCACCTCAAAGAGGCTCCCGCACTTCCTGCACCTCGTCGTGAGCCGGTACTCTGCGCGCCAGGCTAGCCACTCGTGTAGGAGCTTCCGGTGATCGTCGTCGAGGCGCTTGCGGAGGTGCTGTGTGAGGGCGCGGTAGGTGGGCATGGGCTGCCCGCAGACCCGGCAGTCGCCTAAATAGTTCATTCTGCCAGGGTAGCATACTACCGCATTATATTGTTCCAAGGTCTAGATCGGCCGCGGAACTGCTCGCCCTCGGGCTTGGCGGGGTCGTCGGTCACCATGGGGACGAAGTGTCGAGGCCCCACGGGGAAGGGGGGACCGGCCCAGCCCTCCTCCTCGTCGTAGGAGATCTCTCCCGTGACGGGCAGGCGCGGCTCGACGATGTCGACGTCCCTGGTCTCGGGGTTGGGGAGCAGGACCCCGTAGGTGGGGACGCGGTACCGCACGTCCCCCTCGTCGATGAAGCTGAGCGTGGTGTGCTGCTGGAGCAGCGCCCCGCGGTTGGTGGGCCGGTGGGTCGGGCCGACGAGGTAGCGCTCCCCCGACTGCTTGACGACGAGGTC